>Ga0123342_1000093_pt1 | contig 101405 bp, 35 predicted proteins | sample Turbeawhitnodule_FD_89960 | JGI IMG/M metagenome (GOLD analysis project Ga0123342, IMG submission 89960) | Root nodule microbial communities of legume samples collected from Mexico - Turtle bean Mexico white nodule | ecosystem: Host-associated > Plants > Roots > Nodule | place: Mexico: Nepantla...
ATTTAAATAACCGCATTTGTAAATCAAAATAATTTCAAAAATGCCACCGCGTTTTTTACGAATGCGTTTAAGCGCTGAACCGCATTAAATAAGGAGCATTCTTTTCTTATTTTTGTACTAGTGTATGTTTATGTTTGATTGGAAAAAAAACTAGATTAATTATGAATTATTAATCTAATAGTTTCCTTTTGTATATATCTCTGTATGTTAGAATTTTATTTCAATAGCTTACCATTATATGTGTTTGTTTGTATTGTGAACTGTGATAATATACTATGTCTACGAGTAGATATTAATGCAGGTGCAAGAACATATGAAAGATCATAAACACTTTGTGTGATTTCATTTTGTAAATATCTTGTAATTATATAAATTTTATATATATATAAGTAATATTTTGAAAAACTTTATACCTTGCATAGACCCAAATTTTTGGGTTCACAACATAATACATAGAAAATAGTGCGGTGTTACAATTTAAAAGTTGTTTTAGTATTAAAGATAATAGAAGATTTTCAAAAGACATTAAGAGTCTTTAATGTTATATTTGTTTAATATTTAAATATTCTTTTAGATCATTTAAATAAGTGTTTACTATATTAGTTTTAGGGTGATTTTGTTTTATATATTTTAGATTTAAAATTAATTTTAACTTTTTATAATTTGAAAGCACTTGTTTTCTTATATTTATCTTAACCTTTTCGAAATGAATATTAAACAAACACAAACATATGATAAGATGTTCGATGATAAAAATTATAAATCAAAATAAGTTGTTGTGTAAACAATTTATGAATTTTTAGTCAACAAGTAAAATCTTTAACTGTTTGGACAAAAGAATTAAAAGAAGTTTTTTTTTTCAAATTATAAAAAAAAACAAATTTAAATTAAAAAAAACTGCTTACTCACAAAATCTAATAAAAAGATAGTGTTTAAAATACAAAAAATAGAAAAGAAAAAATTAAACCGTGACAAGATAAACTCAATGAATTGAAGTCATGGTTGAAAAAAAGAGTAGGTCACAACTTAACAAAATCTTTTATCATTGTCTTAGACAATTAAATGCATTAGTTTTCATCAACTTGCATTATTCTATTTTAAAATATAATAAAACAATTGTAATCTATTTGAAATTGATTTTTGTTATTGATTTAAATTTTATATCATCCGATTACTTGTAATATGAAAACGATTAGAATGAGTATTTGACAACAGATGACATTAACTTTTTCTAATGTGATAAACGAACTTCTAGTATAGAGTAAAATATATTATAATATTAAAAAATTTGCGTCAACTACAAGTCATTGTCCACGTCGGTATGAAAATTCTCACGTGAACAATAACTCATCACTTACGTGGACTTTTTAATATTATAATATACTTAACGTTGAAGTCGTTTGTCACAACAAAAATTAGTCATTTTTATTGAAATTTCATTTCATAAAAGTCAACTTGAAGGATAAATTCTAATATCACATGATAGTTTGACATACAATACCTATTACTTTTAAAGAAAATCAGAAATAATTGTTTTAGAGATTATAAATAAATCATTATGTAACCTCACATTAAATATTGAGATTAAGACATTAGGTTTTTAAGCTAGAAAAGTTTCGATGAAATATTCTTTTAAATAGCCATGTTATATGATGTTGACTTTCTGTATGACTAATAATTATTAAAAAAATTAATCAATTATTTTTAAAGAATTTCTCATTACAATTATATTTTTTAAACCTTGTCTAAGAGGAGGATTGGATCAGCACCATAGGTATTACAATTATGCTATTTATATTTTTTAGATGTTAATCAGTTTTACATCCATATATTTTAACAAAAAAGAAATTAAAACTATATAATTATTATATTTATAAAAATGTAATTGAAACCTCAATTATTGAAACACATGTGTGGTATCCAAGAGATCTATTTGATGCAACTAAAATATGAAATATGATAATTACACCATTAACATATCAAGACAATAGAAATACAAGTAACTCTAAAAATATTAAACATACAAAATTCAAATAAAGTATAACATGATGATGAAAAAAATGCATTAAATAATGGAAGTGGCAAGAACATGTGTTTGCTCTTGTGGGACACCTAGGCTAGGAAATAGTATCAAACCCTAACAACACCATTTATTGAAGTAATGAGAGTCAGCATAAATCAAAATAAAAAAGTTGTAAATAGGATTTTGATGTTACAAATGAGGATGCATGAAATGGAAAGTTGAAGATTTTGTTAGATTGAGTAGAGGAACAATGAGATGAAGTGTTGAAATTTCTAGAGGAGTCACCATGTGCTAATAAATTAGGTCAATGATTGAGTGAAGGATTTTCTGCACATATATGTTTGTATACAAAGTTAAAATTGGTTTTTAAAGTTGTTTTAGTAAAAAAAAACTATATTTTCAATATAAAATTTCTAAAAAAAAAATATTATTGGATTTTGTTTAATCTCTTAAAACATATCCTTTTAGTACTAATCGATAAATTAATGCTTTGCATGTCTTTAAAAGGTTCTTAGAATAAGAACTCCATTTTATTTTATACTTTTATTGGAGAGGGATAACTTGTCTATTACCTATAGAATGATTATTGTAAAAACTCTAAAAGCTTGTTTTTGCTCGATAAATAACTCACAAAAAAAATTAAAAAATTAAAAAATTATAAGATCCCTTGAAAAACAATTTAAAAACTTAAATTAAATTTGATTTAGAGTCTAAAATTTTGAAAAAAAAAATAATTAATTTATGTATAACAGTACAATGTAATAAAAAAATTATTAAATAAAAATTAATTTTAAAGATAAAAAATAATCAATAATTATATTAATTAAATTATATATTATTTTAAAAATTATTTTTTTATATATATAAAGTTACTTTTATTATTAAAATTTTTAAATCAATACTTAGTTAATTATCAACTTTAATGATTAGAAGCTTTGTTAAATAATTAGATAATAATTTAAAAATTAATTTAATTTTTTTTATTAATAATAGAAAATAATTTAAATATTAATAATATTTTTATTTTTTAAATTAATATCTAATTTAATTAATATGATGACTAATTATTTTTTTAATAATTTCTTTCATCTTTTATCCATTAAATAATATATGAGAATGAAGGTTAGTATGATACAATTTGAGTCTATGATTGTTTTTAAAACTCATCATCAAAGGCATATTTTAGAAGTCTTGTATCAGAATATTCTGTCAGAAATGTAGGTTCCTTCTTTGTGTTTCTGTTTGCGAACAACACAAAAAAAATATTAAATTAATACTGAAGAAAAAATAAACACAACAAAATATTAAATTAATGATAAACAAAAAATAAATAATGTTTACGTGTAGGACATCAGAGAACATGGTCAGAAATGTTATGATGAGTGACAACTAATCCATGAACAATTCTTTAATGAGAAAGGTGTACTTAGTAGTTTCACATTTTTTTATTAGGGTTTGAGATTCATAATGGATGAAATTAATAGCTTCAGATTCTTCACGATTTTACTAAACTTGTTTTTCTAGATAGATTTACATAATTTTCTTAATTTTGAGATGTATTTGAATAGATTTCTCAATAAAATATTTGAAAAATTAAAATAATATTTTTTATAATTTAAAATTATTTTATATGCAAATTATTTCCAGTTGAACAGCTCTATTATTCATCATATTTTTTTTCCTGCACCCCTACATTTTTCTTCCTCACCCTTACAATGTTGTGCAAAGACAAAATCGTCTTTATATAAAAACTGTGCATTTATTTTTTTTCATTCTGAATTACGAAATCTGGTAAATCTTCGGATTGGTGCTTCCAATAAAATTTTGGATTGGCGCGTTTAGTAACCTCTCAAATTGGTGTTTTCGGTAGTACATAAATGACAATGTTAATCCGTAATTCAAAATATTCATTCTGGATCCACCAATCCGTAACAGAAATTAGGCTTCCAGATTCAACAATCTGAAAATCAACAATTTGTGTAAACTTTGCTTCTGGAACACCCCCTCATCTGGAAAGCAACATGATTCACTTTCGGATTGATGAATTCATAGCACACTTCCAAATCCCGATTTCAAATAAAAGGTGAAGGTCAATTTCGGGATTTATAAAATTGTGGGGTGCAGGAAGAAAAATTTAGGGGTTAAGAAGAAACTGCCTTGACAGAAACTATAATTAAGGTCTACATTATTAATTTTGGTTAGGATGAATTTATGATTTACAATATCAATATGTGAAAGTGTTGAAATTTATAAAGTTGTATATAGTCTGTTTTCTTATTTTGCAGAACAAATATTTTTTTGTTGAGATAAAGAGTCATAATGTATATATAATTTTTTATAGTAATATTTTAGTTTTTAAAAAAATTATTACATCAATTATATTTTTTATTTTATTCTTGTTTCTTTTATATAAAAATTATATACGAATAAAAAAAGTGGTGCGAATCGTAATCATTTCAAGAATAATTGAATCGAAATGGTCCAATTTACATGTCAGAGCCCAAAAGAGGTCCAAAGAAATGAACTTCCTAATAACGATGACACAAACAAAAGGCAATTTCTTTCTGCATTCCTACATTTTTCTTCTTGTACCCTCACAAATTTGTACAAAGACAAAACCATCCCCATACAAAAACTGTACATTTATTTTTCTGCATTCCAGATTATGAAATCCGGTATATTTTTGGATTGCCGTTTCTGGTAAAATTTTGGATTCTCATGTCTGGTAACCTCACGGATTGTTGTTTTCGGTAGTACATGAATGAAAGTGTTAATCTGAAATAAAAAAATGTAAAACATCCATAATTAAAAAAATCATTATAGATCTGCCAATCCATAAGTCAAAATTTAGAAATTCATAATTGAAAATAATCATTACAATCCATCAATCCACAATAGAAATTAGGTTTAAGCAACTTATTCTCCGTAACACACTCCCAAATCCCAACTTCAAATAAAAGGTAAAAATCAGTTTGAGGATTTAAGAAATTGTGGGGTGAAAGAAGAAAAATATAGGAGTGAAGAAACTGCCCAAACAAAAAGAACCAACCCCCCTTCCCCCCAAAACACTTAAAATAAAAAAAAGAAACATAATAGAATCGTATTTATTAAAGTAGAACACATAATAGTTTAACTTTTTTTGATAAATTTTTCCTACAATAATAACACATGTAATTTTTTTTCATTTCACTTTTAGTTCTTTCAATCTACTAATTGCAAAAACAATCTTTTGAATCTTAGGTGCACTTTTTTAATGTCAATGTTAATTCTTTTGTGAACTATTAAAAACAAGGTAATTCATCTTTTGAATATTAAAAGTGTCTTTTTTTAATAAATTGTAATTATAGTTTTTATTTATTCTTCATTTGCAATCTCGCTCCCTCTATTTTTTTACCAATGAGTATCATCCACAACATATTGATATTTTAATATAATTTTTTTAATTCTTATACGATTTAAAAAAAATAATTTAAATATAGGATAAATTTTCCATAGCCTAAAAAAAAGTTTATTTAATATACAAATTAAAAAGAAAGCCTTTCTTCTTTCTTTCTCTACTTTTACATAAAAAAAAAGTTGGTCCTTTTAGAAAAATCAAATAACATATGTAACACAAGAACCAAATTTTTGGTGTGACGTGTTCTTTCTTCCGTGTTGACTAACCCATATTTCTTCACGTTGTTTAAAACAAAACCAAACAACATAAAAAAAAAACACGTGACTAAAATCTCATGCACATATAAAGTAGTTGATAGAATATGCTATGGTATATAAAAATGCAACCTTTTCTTTCTCTCGCTTTGTTCTTCACATGTTTTTCATATCTCTGTGTTGATTAGTGCTACACTAACACCATGCTAATGGAGAATTGGAGACCATGTTTCGAGAAATACTACGTTGTTAAGCTTACCCAATTGAGGTTTGAATTTGGGGCAACAAAGGTGGGTGCTTTGGATGAGGACATAGTTGCCCTTCAGATTACTGGAACAGCTACGAACAAAGGGAAACTTTCTTCTTTTTCTTCTTCTTCTTCTTCTTCAAATTGTTCCCTTAAACTAGGATCCACTCACACCACCTTGACTGAAAGAGTCATCAATTCTAAGGCACCTATCCTCCTGTGGGACGCACGTGACCTCGCTGCCTTTGATCTCGTCATCAACAATGGCACGTTACACATGATGTTTCTAGTTTTACATGTAAGGTTTTCTGCAATGTAATAGTTATATTATGTAATTTTATTTTACTTTATATTGATCTTATGGCAGTTTTAAAATCTCAGCTAATGCACTGTTTACTTATAATTTTAAGACCTCATTTGTGTAAAAGAGTTTGTACTCATCATTTTACATGGGACTGTTGAAATTCCAATCTTTATACTCATCCTTTAGTGTTTGTGTGTTTGAATTAAATTCTGATCTTAATGTGTATGAAATGCAGGGTGAGGGTGATGTAGGAGAATATGAACCTGAAATGGTGGTGGTTGGAGAAGTTTCCATGAGCATAACTATGGCTGAGTTGATGTTGGAGGAGGAAATGAAAAATGAGTCAAATTCTTATGAGGTTCAAAGAACACTTCCAGTTCAATTGAAGATGCATGGTTTGTTCTTGGAGGCTTCACTTTCGGTATGCTCCAACCACAGGATTTTTTTTAACTTTACAATGAATGCAGCCCCATTATTTTATTTTTCTTAAATGAATGTAAAAAGCTAAAAGAACAGTGTTAAGTTGATCATTTTATCCTTCTAACTTGTATTCTCTTTGTTTATATCAATCCAAATAGTTAAGTTTCACCTTAATTAAATTGTGAAGAAATAAAATAATGATTTCTCAGATGTTTGTTGATTTCTTTTAATGTTATGTATCTGAAACGAATGAGAGTTCAGAAAAACAATTCTTATTGTAGTTAATTGACTTGACCAGGTTTCATTGAGTTTATTGAAACTCAAAAATTTTGATGATGACTTGCCATTGCCAAGAACATTTGTAAGCAAAGGGACAAAAATTGGGGAAAATAATGGGAAGTTTGATCAAGTTGAGGAACTGTGTTCTTATGAATCAGACGAGTTAGCTGTGTTTAATTCGGATGACTCATCTGATGAGTCCACCACAACCTCGAGCAGTGACAGTAGCAGTAGCATTGGAAATCAGTGTGAAGGATCAAAAGTTTCAAACGAGTCAGAGAGGTTTATGGACTCAGATACAGAGACCCTTTTGGACACAATGCAGAGGAGTTGGTCCATGTTGCCATGGAATAGAAGCTTCAAGGGATGGACTTTTAGAAGAACCACCTCAAGGAAACAAGAGCCTTTAACCTCACATCCAAGTCATTTCACGGTATGTAACAATAACATTAACATCATTTACTTATCTTTTTGGATCATAATAATCCTGGTATTGAATTTAGATTAATACTTTCAACTAATTAAAGCATGAGTTTAATGTAATTAGAACAAAACCATCAGTTTTAACAACCATAACCTATGATTGATTAAATGACAAGAAATATTTCATGATCCACAAATATTATAATCTTGGACAATCTTTATTTGACACATAATTGAACTGTAAAATGGAGTAATGTGCTGCACAAAATTGTCAGAAATTCATAATCATAAACACGTGATGATCTTAGATAATGTAACAATCTCTCTGAATAGTATGAATTTTTTCAATTTTATATTTGTAGGAGGTTCATTCTAATTAATTTTTTAATCTAACAGCTTCTGGGGTCATTTGAGTAGTTAACATTTTTGGATCAGCATAAAATGGTTACTTTAGTAAACTTATTACCAATTGGTATCATCCATTTCTTGCAGAAATTGGATGAACTTTCTACACAGCCATACTTTCATCACACTACAAGTGGTTGGGAAAATAAGGAATTTTGGAGCAGAGATGGGCAAGCAAAGCTCAAAACCAATGTGTTTTTTGCTTCATTTGACCAAAGGAGCAAACAAGCTTGTGGTGAGAGTGCATGTACAACACTAGCAGTGTTCATAGCACACTGGCTTCATTCAAACCATAACATGCCAACACGGGCCCAATTTGATAGCCTCATCAAAAGGGGTTCCGCAGAATGGATAAGGTTGAGCCACAATGATCACTACCTAAAGCTCTTTCCAGATAAGCATTTTGATCTGGAGACTGTCTTGAAAGCCAACATTAGGCCTGTGGTTGTTCTCCCTCAAAATTCCTACACAGGATTTTTCTCCCCTGAGAAATTTCAGTGCTTGGAAGGAGCCATGTCCTTTGACGACATTTGGGATGAGATAGCTAGAAAAGATGATGAGGTTGATCAAGACCCAAGAATTTACATAGTGAGTTGGAATGACCATTTCTTTGTTCTAAAGGTGGATGTTGATGCTTGTTATGTGATTGACACTTTGGGAGAAAGGCTTTATGAGGGATGCCAAAAGGCTTTCGTAATGAAGTTTGATGGTTCAAGTTCGATGCATGAACAGAGAAGTAACAAACAAAGAGGTGAGATAGTTTGCAAAGGAAAAGAGTGTTGTAAAGAGTTCATCAAACGCTTTCTTGCTGCTATACCACTCAGACAACTAGAAGAGGAGGAAAGTAAAGAGGTTGTTTATAATCCTTATTTTCACAGACAATTGCAGATTGACTTCCATTATAGCTTGTTATCATCCTTCTCTTCACCTTCTTCTATGGGTGAACCTTTGCAACCTAATTATATAACAAGAGATTAGAGTATATAACTCAATTCATAACCTTGTGAGTCTTGAGAAATTGTTACAATTACAAATCCCAAAAGCACGATTCTTTGTGTGAAGACCAAAAGTTGAGGTAATTCTTGGGGTTCATCAGGATTAGGACAGATCTCAAGGGTCAGAGTTTTTGAGTTACTCACAAAAGAAATTCACACTGACAACCAGATTCAAATATACATTCTTGTACAAATGAGTTTTATTCTTATCAACTAAACCAGTTTTCGCTGGCAAAACTCAGACTTCTTTACTAGCATAATTCCTACAGCTTCTTTTTTGTGACAGCAACTAGTACCAACCATTTGCAAACTATGAGATTTTACTAGATTGAAGCTCAAGTAAGCCAAAATTCCATGATTATTACTGTAAGAATAGAACCTCAGAAGTTGATAAATGTAATCGTTGCTGTATTTAGTGGAGTGGATCTGAATAAAGAAGACAAAAAAATTGGTATAGTGTGTATCTACAAAACCTGTTGTCCTTGTACATTTTATTGGTTTTGTTTTCTCAATCCAGTATTATGCTGAAAAAAGAAGGGAAACCATTAATGGAAATCGTTGAATTATTTATTAGTTATTGTTCCGATTTTAAATTGATTGAGACAATATTATTGGACCAATTATCACATTTAAGGTAGTGTCTGCTTCGAAGTTTAAAATTCCATCACAGTTTTATTCTTAAAAGACACATTGAAGATTAAGGAAGGAATGTTTATTTAAATTGCTTTTAACATGACTCTTAATTGATGTGAGACTATTGGACGTATCTAAATAATTATATTTTTTGCTGCAATTTGAACATCATTGTACCGAATTTGTCAACTTTCTTGTTACATACACCTATCTTTCTGCACAAGAACTCTACCTTATATTTATGATTGATGAAGGTCCTGTTTATGCATGCCTCAACTTTCCATTCACTTATCTAGTTTGTATAATATTAAAATATAATGCAGAAGAACAGTGATATATAATCAGAAAAGTGCTTTGAATTCTTTGCTTCAGGTCTAGAAAGGTAATAGGAATTCTTTAATCATGATTCATGAGTCGTGACTGAATGAATGCATAAAATAAATCTGAATCAGATAAGTCACCTGTACCAAAGAAAAATAAACATACTTCAGGATTAGATTCACTATGTTAGGTAACCATGAAGTCTCCTTATAATATCGTTGATTACACAACAAAAGAACTTGACATGCTTATTGGTAAACCATGTCCTTAGTCCACGCAAAACACACTCATGTTAAGTTCTCGAATCTGATTCCATCACACTTAATTGGTATAAAAAAAAGAATATTTTACCGACAGGTTAGGATTCGACCTCTGCTAACAACCTTATTTTGAGGGTAATATACCCATAGATTAGAATCCAACCTTTATTACTTTATTTAATTGTTTTTTAATTAAGATTCTTTATTAACTTCATTAATTAGATTCATTATCTTATCTTTTCTTTTATATTTTATTTATTTATTTATTATTCCTTCTTATCTATTATAAGATTCTTTTAAATAATTGTTTTTAATAATTAAATATTATATTCTTTTGTAATTATTTTTTTTATTATGTTCGTTTTATTTAGTCACAATATTTACTAAAAGTTATTTGATTCATTTTTAATATTCAAACTTTATCTAAATAGATACAAAATATAAAATATGAGTTTAATCATCAAAGTTAAAACGTAAATCTTTTTAACTCTTATTTCAAAGTAAGGATAAAATATAATTATTTAAAAGTATGGATGTTACATTATTCTTCCTTTAGGATTCAAAAGTATGATATTGTTTGAATTTGATCTGATGTTGTTGGAACTCAACTTGACCTTGTTGTCAAACAAGGTGCATATGTTCTACTCACTCTTTTATTGCATAACTATAATTTTTTTTTACATTGTTTTCTCATTCCTTTGAAATATGTCTTCATATGTGTTTTAAGGTTGTTCAATATTATTGGGAGATCCATATGGTCGTTGAATAATCAATATATAGTATTTTGACTTATAGTAAGAATTGTAGACTTGTGCGACTTTAATAAGTTTTACTCGAACTCCAATATTGAATATGCAATTATTTTACTAAAATATAAAAACTTGTAAATCAAGAAAAAAGGAAGAAATCTCTTTCTTAAGATGTGGAGGATAACAAAATTTAAGTAGATAATGGAAGTTTAATGATATGAGAGTAGAAAGAACTTATGCTTTGTTTAGGAGAGGGTGAGAGTGGGAAGAGAAGGAAAGGAGGGAAAAATGAGTTGAAAAATGTTATTTGGATGAATAGAAAGTGAATGAATTTGAGTACAAAGATTGTAGATATATGATTGATGTAATTTTTTTCATAAAAAATTAATTAAGTTATTTATTAATTTACCTAAATATTCTTGGCTTAAAGTTGTTTAGGAGTTGAATTTAAATAAAGATAAATGTTGATATATGAAGATTGACTCATGTATTTTTTTATATTTTAAAAAATTGTAAATAAGAAAAAATAAATTTTCATATAATCAATATTATGATTATAATGACAAATTTTATTGTTAATTGATTTTCGAAAATTTCAAACGTAAAATGTTTATATAATGTTAATTAAATTACGAACAATGTGTATTGATAAAAGTTGTTATTTACTCTTATTGCTTAAAAATTGTTATTGAAGAAAAGAATTTGATAAACAAATTCTAGCACTAGACACTTTCTCTCTCACACACGAAGACACACAAATACACCAATAAAAATATTAAGGTTGATAATATTTTTATTATTTTAATATGTTTATATATAAAATCATTTTTTTATAAAATAACTTATATTTTTTTATTAGTAATGATAGAGTGTCTAAAATATTTTTTCTTTTTCATAATAATAAGGATATAATTAGTTAAACTACAATTCACATTAAAAAAAAAAGGAGGATATAAAAAATGCGAAAATAGTTATATATTTATGTGTCAATTTTAAAATATAAAAGTGGGTGAAATATAATTGTATTGAATTTTCATATAGCATGTGCATTTTTTTAGAACTTAATCGATTAGGGATCAATATATAATTGATTAAGATATAATATATAATTAATTAAAGACCATAATCCCTTAAGGGACAAGACACAAACCTCCAAAACCTAATTGATTATTAGCTTGTAATACACTACTTTTTCATGCAAAACTACACTTCACTAAAACCATACAAATTCAATCCAAGTAAACATACGGACACAAGTAAATACACATAATGACTCATTCTTTCTCTACCTCCCATTCTTTTCTTTGCAAATCACCTCAAATCCTTTATTCCAAACACCTAGAGTAAATTCGTATCATTCATAGGCTTATAAATATCTAATTTTTTTATAGTTGTTAATTATTTTTTATTGTAATAATAAGAGCTACATCAAAATTTGAAGTATATTTATTGTTTTTTATAATCATGTATTCCACTCCTACTTAGAAATCAAAAAGATGATTTTAATTGAAAACATTTTTTCCTTAAGAAACTAGTTAGGGAATTATAGTGGAGTGTGGTGGAGAGAGTTTGAGACATGAGAATAGAATTGACCAAGTCCTGAAGTCGGGATTCGCAAGTGGCCTGAGACTGACTCTGACACTAACCCCTCTCTCATTACCTTTCACTTCCTCGAATTCTCCTTCAAACTCCAACCCAATCGCAAAACCCAATCCTCTCCAATTCCCTCTCTCCATGTCTCTCAAACCGTCAAATTCCTCGCAGAATCTCATGCTCCCCGTCTCCGATCCTCCCTCCAACCAAAACGATTACGCCGACGACAAGCTCTTCAGAGGCTCCGCCATGACCAAACGCGGAGCCTTCGCCGCCGCCTCTTACATGTCCTGCGCTGGTGCTTTTCTTCCCAATTCCGCACCCTTCTCTCATCGTCAATTCTTCAATTGCTTCTTAAATTCATTATATCCTCTTTCTTGCGTAGTTTTGTTGGTGATGTTCAATAAAGCAGCGCTTTCGTCTTATAATTTTCCCTCCGCCAATGTCATCACACTTCTTCAGGTTTTATGCTTGCATCCTCCTGATTTTCTATCCGCGCTATAATTTTTCGTCTGTTATATTGGTATTGGTTCTCCGAATTAGTGAGACTTTAAGGAATTGTCTTCATACATTTATTTATGCCCTAAATTTTGAGTTTATCGGTGAGGTGAAAGCCATAGACATGCTTACAAGTACCTTTCACTTATAATCAAATATTGGTATATGTTACCAACAAGTACAGTACAGTACAGTGGATAGATATCTAGGTTCCTTCAAAATGTTGTTAGGGTTTCAATTTTTTGGTTTTGTGTATGGAGAAGACTTTGTTGGGAGAGACGAATCCATTGGTTCGTGTTTGTGGTGTGACGAAACTTTTAAAATATAAGGTACGGGATGATAAATTATGTGCAAGGTTTTAAATTATGGTTGCTGTAGTGTAGCAGACACTCCAAAAACCTTAGCAGCGTTTACTTTGAGTATTTTATGTTTCCATTTTTTTTACAGAAAACAGAAAAATTAAGTTAACAATATTGAAGATTAGAAAACAATTTATTTAAATTTTTTTCAAAAGATGCCAAAAACTGAAAATAAAAAATGTTGTTTCATTTTTTGTTTTCTTTATTTGTTTTTGTTCTTGTCAGAAACAACCATTAAAACCTTCACTGCTATCAGACCCCCACCAAACCTACACTTCCTCTCAACCTGCTAACTGTTCAGTCATCGATTTTGGAGCCGTTGGTGACAACGTTTGATATGACACTGATACCATCCAAGCGGCCATAAACTCCCGCCAGAAGTCTAGCTGATGCCATGTTATTTTTCCAACGTCAGGTACTTGATGACAACGGTATTCTTGAGGTTGGGAAGACACTGGACGTGGAGGTGGGCGGTGTGAGGGAGGAGGAGTGGTGAGTTAAACAAATGAAACCATGATGTAAAACCAAAAATGTTTTCTAATATTAAAAAATTGAAAATGAAAACAAAATATAAAAAAAGAAATTGTTTTCTCATATCCAAAAACCCTTTATCTCTGAAATTGCAGTTGCGGATCATTTTTTAAAACCTTTTATTTTATGCATGCGCAGTGGAATCTGTAGTAAATAAGTCTTTACAAATACTATTACATAAGGTTTTAACTCCAAATTTCCATATATTATATGAAGAAAGCAAAAGCAGCTAAAGAGAGCACGCGATTTTAAGGAGTGAAGTAGCATTTAGTTTAATTGGTTCCGTTCCGAACAACTTAGTAGTTTAAGCTAGTATTATAAGTCATGCTAGATTGATTTATATTAACAGTCCATTTTTTCATCGTCACAGAGGATGGAATGCTATGGAAATTAGTAGTTCTGCTCCGAACTTGCATTATTGATTTTATGTTTACTTTTCTACTGTTTTACATTCTCTCACCTCTTTGATACTCATTAATAACGCTTTGATGCTCCGTATATTAAGCTAAGTATTTTAGGAGTTGACTTCTTCAAAATAATTGTTGGTCTTAATGAACTTATCTGAAGTAATAATGCAGAAAAGCAATAGTTTTTTTTATTCATTGGGGAAGAGGAAGAAGAGAATTATACTGCATCTAGATTTTAGGTGTCATACAGTGTCTACACTAGGCATTATAATTGCCGATCTGCTGATGTGAAGATCCACTCACTTTATTCATTTCACAATTTTAAATACACTTCTATTCTTCGTTTTCCTGCAGATGGTATGTTCGTGTTGCTTTCTCTATTTATTGAGACGCTGGAGGATGATATCTTTCACAGCAAACGAATCCTTACTTATATCAGATAACTCAACAAAATTTGTATCATTGAAGACTTTGAAGCACACTTTTCCTCTGTCAGGAGCATACTTATTTTACATGGTATACCCTTTTCCCTCCTGTGAAACAAGAGAACGAATACTTAGCAAGTATTGTTTATTATTTTCTATTCACCCCTGTACTTCTCCTTAGCTAGTCACCATGGAGTCTGTTCGTGGGGTAAATGTTCCAATGTACACAACTCTAAGGAGGACCACAGTGGTGTTTACAATGCTTGTTGAGTTTGCCCTGGTGGGGCAGCGGTATACGCCTTCTGTCATTTTAAGGTAAAGTGCATTTTCCTCATTGCATAATATAATCTGCAGTATATCACATTTTGTTCAAATAAATCTTTGATTCATGCACCTAAAAGTTTAGCAGCATATGTAAAGTGCACAGTTTAATGTAGGGGCAGTGGACTGTATTATCGCCAGTTTGGACGAGTTTCTCCATAAAAGCCTTCGAAGAGAGAAAAATATGAAAAACAAATTGAAATATACTTCTCCATGAGTTAAAAATAGCTTATGCACAAGTTAAAAATAAAATTTGGAGAAGCAATATGAGAGGAGCTTCTACAAATTAACTTGTGTGTAAACTAATTTTAACTTAAAGAATTAAGTCTAGTTCAACCTCACAAAACCGATTTTTAAAGTCAGTTTTGCACCCACTTATATATAATTTTACTTGATATGGGATCTTCAACATTAGCTTATGGATAAGTCAATTTCATTTTTTTCTTCTTATTTTTTCTCTTCCAGAAGTTCTTAGGGAGAAGTTTGTCCCGACAGACCTATTTTTTTATATATACAAATTAGCTATAATTTCTTATGTGGTATATAATTTGAATAGTTTGTCATGGAAATGGTCATTACCAACTTCATGATTACAAGTGCCCTAAACTGATTCTCAAAGAAGCCTAAGTTGTGCTGGGTGAAGGAACATGAAGTGCATTATTGCATCTTTAACATGTCCCCCTCATGCAAGGGCCCTTTGGACTTGAAGTATGGAAAGTGCATTGATCTACTTTTACCACAATTATCAATCCTAAATATCATTGTGGAATGGCCAACCTAGCGGGATGGCTGCTATTTGAAAATTATAGAAATTAATTAAATAATTTATACTACTCAGAAAGGGTTAAGCTTGTTGGTTGTTGAAAAGCGTCTCCTATTTTGGGTAAATGTCCCCTATTTAGCGATTGTACAATTGACTATATATTCCATAAAGATTTAGGATTATTTGACTTATTATCCTAGTTTTCTTATATCAAATATTGTAAATCATGTAGATATAATTAATCTAGCCACGGAATTCCTCCTTATGTAAATGAATGGAAATCGATGTGTGAAATTTTCACATGATTGATGATGTCTCACATTGTCTTCTCTCTTATAATGTTAACATATCTTCATTCAAACTACTTAATCAAAGATAACAATACTTATGTCCACGGAGGTAAAGGGAAATGAGCTATTCTGATTTTGGAACATGTTTTACACTACACTTAGACTTGATATATACGCTATCTACATTTGCTATGTTTGAAATTAAGCTATGTGAGATGCCCCCTGTATGAACTTCTTTTGGTTCCCTTTTCATTTTTAACACAGTGAAGTTAAAGTTCCAATTTTTATTTGAATGAGCATCTGCCTGATTCCTTCATTTAACTGAAATTTATAAGGCTGTTATCAGTGTTGGCTTGATTGTCTTTGGTGCGTTTGTTGCGGGAGCACGGGATTTTTCTTTTGATGCTTATGGCTACGCTGTTGTTTTCATGTCAAACATCGCCACAGCAATATATCTTGCAACCATATCCCGCATTGGTTGTATTCCTATACTCTCATTCTCTCACATGAAGCTGAAATTTTATAACTTCTTTCTTTGGCCGGCATATTTTTGTTTATAACTTATAAGGTATCATGTTTTTTTATCAGGGAAAACTAGTGGTCTTAATAGCTTTGGCCTTATGTGGTGCAATGGTAAGCGGATATATTGTGTATGATGGCCTATTAAACTAACCCTTTTTAGTGTAACTGAATTTCTTATTTGAAAATTGAAATACTTTTCTACTTATATTATAGGTATCATATGTGGGCCTGTTTTACTCATCTGGACATTTGTTCGTGGTGACTTGAAGACAGCAATCAATTTTCCATATCTCTTCTCACCTGGTTTTATTGTATGTTCTTCTTTACCCATTCTCATTCAATAAGTTGTAGTATTCACTAGTCATTGTTGGACCTTCATTGGTTACTTACCAAAAGAAAAATAATATGTTGATAGGGATACTGATCCAACTAATCTAGCGGACTAGGATTCATTTAACCCAGTGGCCACTAAGATTTGAGACTTACTAAAAAGCCCCAGCAAGAATATTCCTAAAGCCTGCGAAGGTGATATGGTATTAGGTCTGTGTATCTTGTTAAATTGAGGAATTAAAGAGTAAGGAGTAATTGTGTGTATACTTTCCACTTTTCATCTTTTAGTATAGGTTAAAAAATGTCATTATTAGTATAGTACTTAGTTTAGTATTTGTTTATGTTATAAATTAATTTAATTATGCTAGAAATTTATTTCAATGTTTTTCTCCATGATATATACGAGTCCCTGGGGATGAACCTGAAGCCCTAAAACTCTCCTTCCAATTTAGAAATCGTTGAATATATTAGTTGATCAATATTTTCAATAGAAAGGTCTTCATTTTGTTAATAAAGAAGCAATAGTATTCTGTGTATATAACTCCGCACCAAGCTTTAAATATATTTCCTCATAATTTGAAATGATGAGAAGTTGTAATTTCTGTATATTTTTTTTCTTCTGCAGGTTATTTTGCTTTTTTCCTGCATACTGGCATTCTTTTTGAATTACTTTATTTTTCTGAACACAACACTAAATTCAGCAGTGACACAGACAATTTGTGGTAATCTGAAGGTATGTATGTATGCCTTGTTTGTTTTTTTTATCTTGCATAAATAGTGCACCTAGATTTACAGGTTGTCAGTGATGATGCTGTAAAGCTTTGCTTTCATAATGATGGCATAGTATAGTATGATCTTTTCTGTGGAAGGACTTTTGTGTGCAATAGAGCATCTACGAATTTGACTAATATAGGGTGAGATATGGCCTTATTAGTACACTGGTCTGGCTATTAATTTTGGAATTTGGGGAGATTTTTCTTGTACATTTTGGTGTTAAGAACGACCAAGTGTAATCAACTGTTAGTTTGCTTCTGGATACTTATGCAGATGAGAGAGATAAGGGGGACTTTATTTGAAGTGGCATAAATTTTTGTTGCAATCTTATTTGGAAGTAAAAAAATGTGCATAATATGGTGATTCTCTTGGGAATCGTCATCTCAAATCATATTTGACTTATGAACAGTTTGGGTAAAAGAAAATAACTTCAAGATAATTGTTTCTGATCAATTAGGCTTAAGATATTTAATCTGTTATAAACCTTTAATTTGGACATCATACTGACTTGGCACAATAAATTGGCTTTATGTATTTCATTCTCATTGATGTTCTTGCCATATCAATAATTCTTCGTGTTATTGCTCTCATCAAAACCCAGCGGTCCTATCTCACCATTCTTTTCTCTGATTCTCAGTCCTTAATCACATTCCACTTTTTCACTCCTCAAATTTGTTCCAATCACTCACTTAACTATACACATCCAAGAGATTCCAATGGAATCACTAGCACTGACAATGGGTGGGGTGGGGCCTCACAGACCTCCAATTTCATGCATAATCATGTTTTTCACTCACCCAATAAGATTCTTTTACTTCTTGTTCTCTAATGAATCACAAATACAAATATGAATCTGATCTTGTTTATGCGGTCACAAGAGTCTTTGAACCAAGAAAAATGGATGTTTCCTCCTATTCAAGTTATAGAAGATTGGATTTTAATATCATGAAGCAATCTAAAGGTCTCATATTCTGGTTGAAGATTTCTACCTATGTGGAATAGATTCTTTGTTCTTGATAGTGGCTATCTATCTTAATTTCGTGCAGGTGTTCCCGCTACTAAGTGAACTTTGTTGCTATTGCTTTCCTTGTTGCAAATCCCGTATTCTCAATTTGAGCCTACTCTATGTTCTTTGCTTATCATGGTTACAATTCATTAACTCAAGTTTAACATGTGAAACGGTTACAAGTTTCTTAATGAATTTCGTCTCTTGGTCAAGGTTTTCATTTGTATCTTGATACTTGAAAATTTGTTAGTTCACTGTTCATGCTGTGGTGGAGTTACCTTGCCTACGGTCAAAACATTTTCATTGAACCTAAGCATGCTTTTGCGATTTACAAATTTCTTCAATTACCTTAGGGAGGATTCTGGGTATTTCCAAAGCATGGTATTTATAGCTACTAAAGCCAAAATTTCATGTTGATGTGATGAAACTTGTTCCAGTACACTCAAAAGTTCCTCACCATTTAGATGTTGAGGTCAAGGATGGATTGTACATATATACATTCTCATTTGTTAACCCACCAAAACATCTTTTAAGCACAAAACCATGATGGAAGTATCAAGCTCCAAAGAAGACAATACCTTAGACATGGTTATTTACTCTAATGATATAATTTTAGTGGACTTGAGATGTAAACATTGGCATCATATGTGGAGATGAAAAGGAGGGTTATAGACTATTGTATCCCTTATCCCACAATTGGGAGGCTTATTTTGGTACACCTAAAAGTTTCACATTATTTAGAAGTTGAGGCCAAAAGTAGTTATATATACTTTCCTTAACACACCGAGTTTCCTTAAAATTGCAAAGGAAGTATGGAGTTCTAAAGCAGAAAATACCTTGTGTGCAATAATTCTCTAACAATGCTATATCTTACAAGACTTAATGTCACAACATTTGTTCTTGTACACCCAAAAGTTCTACGTCACTTAGGAGTTGAGACTAAGTGTAGTTTATAAACACCTTTCTCACTTAACCCACCAAAACCACTATTAAGGACAAAACAATGACAAAAGTATTGAGCTCCAAAGCAAACAATACCTCGAATGTGTTAATTGATCCTAATAATGCTATCATAGCGAACTTGTGGTTAAAACATTGACATCATTCGTGGGACTAAATGGAGGGTTTCGAGTCACTACTACAACATAGCCCTCGATTGGGGGATTGTTCCAATATGTCCAAAAGTCCCACATCACTTAGAAGTCAAGGCCAAAAATAGCTTGTATACACCTTCCTCCTTTAATCTATTGAGATGCTTTTTAGAAAAAAAAAATCTACGGAAGTATCGAGTTCCAAAATGAATAGTACTTCAAATGCAGGGGTTGACCCTGACAATGCTATTTTGGCGGATTTGAGTTTGAAACTTTATCTAGTTTACCTAGACAGTCTAACTTTGATATCTAAGCTATGATGATGAACCTTGGCATTAGAATAGAGTTAGCTTCTTCTTAGAGCATCCAGAATGCATGGTTGCTTAAAATGAGTTGATTATCATAATTTTGTGGATCTTATAATGCCACATAAGTTTAAGCACTCCACGCAAAATTTCACTTCAATACTAAGATTGTTAAGGTGAGTGCTTAACCTAATTTTGTAATTCTTATAATTGTGACTACATATTAGTAACACTTAAACCCCATTAATTCGTCTCATTCAAAGCATATTTTTTTAAGCAACGGTGCTTATATATAGCAATGTCATGTCATTTGATCCAAAGGTATAATTTGTTAACCAACCTATGTAACCAATTTTATTAGAGATGACCTTATGTTATTAATCTTTCTTTGATTCACTTTTTCGTAACTGTTAAGCATCAACTGTAGCTTTTTTGCATGGTGATTAAGCTTGTTTCCTAAGTTGGCATTGTTAATTGCACCAACATATTGTATTTTGCCAATGTGCGTATTTTTCTAAATTATTAGTGTTAGCATTCACCTTCTACCATCTAGAAAGGGGGTAGGGGTACTCGAGATATTAGCTGAAAATTATTTAGTTGAGATGATAGTTACACTAGTTAGCTCCTTCTCCACGTATATACAAGGCATTCATTCATTCTCTGAACTTATTTCTACTTTCTCTCAAATTTGGGCTCTATCATGTTGCCACGATTGTTTTAGACAGCTTTTACGCTTTCTAATTATTCTCAATTGATGTCTAGGATCTGTTTACTATTGGTCTTGGTTGGATAATTTTTGGTGGGCTACCTTTTGATATTGTGAGTATTCTTGTCCTTACTCTGCATCTGTTCTGGTGTTCTCAATGGAGCATACTTTTACTAATGATAGAATATGTTTTTATTCGATTTCAGTGGAACGTAAGTGGCCAATTTCTTGGTTTTGCTGGATCTGGTCTATATGCCTACTACAAGCTCATTGGCAAATAACTCACTCAAGTCCTCTAGATGAAGTTTTATGTTTCAATTTGGGAGTGCCATTTGCTTCAGTTTTCTGCCCATTACTACATCCCTCGAGAAGGAAGAAGAATCTGAACGAACTTGGGTATGGGAACTTGTGATCGACAAATCGATACTTCTGGGAAGTTTTGCTAATTACAACTTGACACACAAACTGTTTCTGTGGAATCAGAGGAGATAGGCTGTCATGGCTTGAGTGTATTCAAACATATATTGATCTAGTCGTTGTTGCATTTGATGAATGCCATGCATATCTCTCTCTAAGTGTAATTGTTAACAAACGTTGTATTTTAATAGAAAATTCATCGTAGGGAGAAATTTTAAATCTACGAATTCATTTCATCACAAAAAATATATATATTGAAGTTCATATTGTCTATCCCTATTATATTAGGAAAATGTTTCTTTGTCACACAAGGTAATTTCATATCTAAAGTATTTATTTAATGTATTTTCATATATAAAATTATTCATACAGAATTCTTTTACATCAATTTATGAGTGTCCCTTGATGAGATTTCCCTATAGTCAAGAAGGCATATTTATATCATTTATGCTTTTGTTTGGTAAGAGTGCTTTATTATTTGTGTGAATTTGTGGGGATTGATTTAAGATTATTTATGAGGATTGTGTATTTGGTTTAGGTGAGTTGTCATTACATTAAAAGTAATCTATTAGTTTTTTCTAATTCAATAAAATCAATCTAATAACTTTTACTCAAAATTATTATTTTTTTATAAAACGAAATCACTTAATTCACTTCCCGTTCAAATCAATTTAAATTAATTTTCTACTTTCCACACTCTGCCAAACACACAATGAGCAAGATTTGAAATTAACTTTCTACATTCCACACTCTACCAAACAATGAACAAGGAATATAAGAATTAAATTACATTGTACACTTCATATAATAACTTTATATTAATAGAAAACATCTTCTATTAGAAGAGTAGGAATGCGACTGTCACAATATTCAAAATTTCATAATTTTATTTAAGATTAAGAAAATTGAAGGAAGTGAAAAAAAATCTAGTGTAATTTGTTATTTAATAAAGATAATGACTTCTTCAAACTCTCCAAGATATGAGAATTCCATGAAAGAGAAAAACCTTCAATTATGTATATTGTGATATATTTAAAATAAAGATGATCAATAACAACATAGTTAAAAAATAAATTAAATAATTAAAATATTTATTTTAACTTTTTTTTAAAACAGAATCTATAATATCGCAAAAGACAGAGAATGTGGTTTTGATTCAAGAACCCTAATGCAGTTTTGATTCACAAACCTGATTCTCAGGGTTCATTGTGGTGCGATTTGTGGAAACCCTCGTGCAAACGTTTCTTTTTTCTTCTACACTTGTGATCTGTGTAAGGGCAGGTTCTCCACGTGCAGGACTCGGACCTTCGAAGACTCCGTTCGTCTCGGGAGGTTGGGCAACTTGAACGTGGAGTAGTGTCGCTAATGACGGGAACATGGACTGTGACAGTTTTGGGGTTGTTACATTTTTCCCACTATATAAACAAGGGTTCCCTCATCCATAAACATGTCTTCATTGCCACTTCGCATATCACACTCACCGTGCATCTTTTTCTTCCTGTCACCTTTTCACCTTCCTTTCTTTCTCTCTCTTCATTAATTCTTTTATATTATTATAAATATTTTTCTGGGTTTATTGGGTTCTTACTGAGTAACTTGCTAGTTCTGATCCTCAGAACTTTTCAAGAAGTTTCTGTTGTATCTTGAGGGACTTGCACAATACATCGCATATAAGTCCTTATGAACAGTGATCACTCAAACTTTGGAAAATCAACTTTGTTCATGTTTTAAAGCCTTATTTACTACACTTTTATGGTAAAATTAATATACATATATATATTTCATATTTTTCTCTTTAAATAGGTAAAATGAGTATGGCTCATTCGTGAAGACTCGTTGAATCTATTGTTAAATATTTTATGAATTATGTGGTATATGATTTTTGTATTGTTTTCAAAAAGATTTATGATGCATAGAGTTTTATAAATTGGACATATGCTCTATGCTTCCAGTTATTAAATCTAGTCTCCTCCTCAACATACAACATCATCGTGTATTTAGAGTAAGTGATAAAAAATCAGACACAAAACACAAACAGGAGAAGTAATGATGAAAAGTCAATTCACTTTATAGACCATTTAAAGTGTTTTGAGATAACGTTTTGTCATATTTAGATCATTATAACATATTTTTTTCAGATTTGGTATAAAAGTTACGTTAATCCTCTACCTTGCTTTTGTTCTCTTCTTTTTGTGGGCATTGTGTTTTTGACATACCTATAATTTCTTTTTAAAACTTGAAAGGAAGAGGATAATGTTTTTATAAGGTTTTTGTAATTAAAATGAGTCGAAACAATAAAGTTTTGCTTTCAGATCCGTAAATTGTAAATGGGTTAAACAAACCTGTCTCAAGGCAGGAGATTAATGAAACTTATGATGTTCTCTCGTTTTGTTATTTGTCTTCCACTGAATCACATTAAGTTTTATAGTTTTTAAGACCTTTTGTGAACATGCATCATATTTTGTGTAGTGGTTAGTACATTGCTTGAGTAAGTGGGTTTTTCATGACTTGATCTTAATCTATTTTGAGTTTTTCTCAAGAGATCTATATCAACAAAGGTTTAGAGGCGTGGAAGATTTTCGATGAGTGTGACTCATATTGTGAGGGTGATAGGCTTAAATTGAGTCTGTGCCCAAAAAATGATCTTGAGCGAAAATGCACGAAAAATATTTCACATGCTTCAATAGTTGGAAGTCTTATGTTTGTTCAAGTTTGTACTAAACTTAACATCACATTTGCAATTGCAGTTTTGGGAAGATATCAAAGTTATCTAGGTATTCACCACTGGAAAGTTGCAAAGAATGTAATAAAATATCTTTAAGGAACAAAGAATTTTATGGACTAATATTTTGGAGGTGATAAGTTACTCTGATTCAGACTTCATTGGCTATACTAATACCAAGAAATCAACAGTTTGTGAAGTTTTATCTTAGTGTAGTTGAAAACAATCCTTGACTACTACTTGTGAAAATTTTTGTTGGAGATCTCACATCGACTAGAGATAAGGACATTTTATAGTATATAAGTGGATGCAAACCTTACCTTATAAGTTGATTTTATAAAGCTGAGTTAGGCTTAAAGTCCACTTCTTAATATGGTATTAAAGTCATTCAGAGTCTATCCTAATAAGAGTTTGTTGACCTTATCAGGTCACCGGCTATTTGATCGCTATCGGACCACAAAATAAATATATAATCTCACACACGAGTTGACAGGTCTCGACATGAGGGAGTGTGTTGCAAACCTTACCAGTTTTATAAGGTTGAGTTAGACTTAAAGTCCACTTTTTAATAATTTGTAAAGGCCGAGTTGAGGAGAGGGAGGTGAACTAAACTAATATCAAATTTTCAAAATAAGATGATAAATGTATTTAATTGATTAAACATAGTGTAAACCAAATTAAGTTCATGTTTAAAGAAAATAAAAAAAAATTCAAGATACAAAATAAATTATGTAATATAAGGAGAGAAAAATATATACCAAGATTTATATTAGTTCACTTTACACCAATAAAATATCTCATTATATACTTTTAAGATTTACAAACATTCATCAACCAAAAACACAACCTAAAAACTTTATTTAAGTTGCTAAAACAAATAGAAAAATAAGAACAATATTGTCTATAAGAACAAACTGTTATAAAATATTCCATCTGAAAACCCATGTTATTTCTTGCTCCAACCAAAATATTGATCGCACTTTCCTAAATAAAGTCTTAGGGTTTGAACAAATTAAAGATTCGTTTTAACGTGTTAAAATCATTTTTAAGTAAGTTTAATTGATTAATTTATTATTTTAATTGATTAAAATAGAAGGGTTTAAAGGGTTTTAAACGAAGTCTTCAATTTATTTATTTAATAAAATAAATAAATAATTTGTCTATATTTAAAAAATAATCAAATACCTTGTTTTTAAAAAATAACTATCACATAACAATTTAACCTTACTTTTATAAAATATATATTTTAATATTATTTTTATAAATTTATATTATTTGATTATCTATAACTATTAAAATGAGAATTCTTCTCTATAATCACCAGTTTTAGTATACATAAATCATTACCAATTTTACAATTAACAATACATCTCATTATTATTTTTTGTAACTATTTTTTAAAACTCAATTAACTATCTATAATAAAAAAACTACCTATCATAAAATTATAAAAATTCTTTATTTCACAACTACTTTCTATGAACACACTTTTTTAAAACTCCAATAGCATTTTTTATAAGAATTAATTATTATCATTTCGTTATAATAAGAAGAAGAAAAAAGAGAATAGATACACGCATTTCCACTAGTTTAATATAATAAAAACGTGAAATACATCGAACAAAGTTCATTTGTTTTCCTAGAGAATAATGACAAGTTCTTCCTCCACTCAATCATTTTAAACCTGCTTTCAACATAAATTTTTTTAAAAAAATACCTTTTATAATGGAAATAAAAATTCGGAAAAAATAATAAATTCCAAAAAAAATATATCCAGAATTCAAAATTCATAATCTCGAATAAAAAAATTATTTTTGTCTTTTAATTTAAAATTAAAATTGGGTGCAGTGATATGGCGCATTGCCGAAAATAAATACAAATTCATGCCCACGCCCACTCCAAAGCCCAAAGCCCAGCCCAAGCCCACAAAAATAGACCGTTGCGGGCAGATGTAACGGTTTTCTGTTTTGTGTCTTCTGTGTGGAAGAAGAATCAGAATCTCTCCGACAGAAGCTGAAGCAGCAAGCACAGTCCCAAAAGCCAAACCCTAACTCCATTTCATTCCTCAATGCGTGTCACACTCCTCCAAGAATCTCTCCCTCTCCCTTCTATATACTCCTTCCCACGCCTCTTCCCTCTCTAACCCCTCCGCCATGTCCCACCACCAAACCACCTTCATGCCCACCCCTTCCCGCTCCTCCTCCCTCCCCCTCATCCACGCCATCTTCTCCAGAAAATCCCTCTTCTACAACCGACTTCCCTCCCTACCCCTCCGACTCTCCGTCCTCAAACTCGACGGTTCCTCCTTCCGTAAGCAACCCTTTCAACTTCTTTTTCATCATCATCTCTTCACGCACTGCTCAGATTTCCTTCGCCTTTCGCAGATATTCAGGTTTCCAAGACGGCCACTGTTGCCCAACTCAAAGACGCAGTCGAGGCTGTCTTCTCCCACGCGCCTCTCAAGGGTCCCGCCCAAATTTCATGGTAGACGCGTAGTGTTGTCAAACATTTGGATTTGGTTGGATACACATGGCATTGATTACAAATGCTTTCAGATTTCAATTCTTACAATTTCTTCATCGGTTTTAATATTCGTCATATATTTTTGTTTTTTTGGATTATTACTCTTTTCACTTACATCAAATCACGCACAGAAATGACCCTATGAATGATAAATTTACACTCATTGGGTTTTCTTCAATTGATGCCCCTGTTTTTAAGTTCTACACGGATCTCCAATTTGTTCTAGAGCATATCTTTTTTCAATCTAAACGAGTTTCCTCAGATATCGCCTAATAACAAATATCATAAAGAAGGATAAATAGTATATACACGGGTGATTTGTGTTAGTTTTATAATAATTATTTTTAAAGTAATAACAATTTTTACTTGAAAATCCGTGCGGGAAAATTATAGTTATTTTACCAAAAATATAGAAGCGAAATTTGTTATGTAATTATATTTAATGGACTAACAGGGTTTGGTATGTTTGATATTTATACTGACTTAGACGTAATTTAAATTGATATATTATTCTGGCTTGTGAAGGGCGCATGTTTGGGGGCAGTTTTGCTTATGCTATGATGGACAGAAGCTGGTTACCGAGAATGATTATCTTCGAAATTATGGCATCAAGGATGGTGATCAGGTTAGTTACTTTCTAAGATTTATTTAATGTTATCTTTTGATTTAAACCTTCACTGTTTAGTGGAATATTTTTCCAAGTGACATTATGTGCTTTTGTGACCCTTTTTTTTTTCTATTCGTTTTGGAGTTTCTAGATAATCCGTCAGTTATATGGGCCTGTAATTGTTTCTTGTATTGATGTTAGAGAAAGATAACATTTGACGTGAAAGAGTTGAAGATGGAAGCTCATTGTACAGTGTATGGCTAATTACATGTATTTTTTAATTTATTTAATTATGCAAAAGCTGGTGTGAGTTAACAACAGGACAGTCAAAGAAGACATCTTTGCTTTATAAATAAGTGGTTAGTTTGTAATCAATGTTTAGGAAAAACAAAGATTTGATTGTAATTTTGTGAATCACGTGACTTCCATTGGGGGTAGAATACAATCTTTCTAGGTTGCCAAGTACTATTATGTTGAATATTGAGTCTCATCTCAACTACTTGGTGCTTGATCATATTTGATATTTGGAGTTTGCTTTTCTGGCATTTTATGGTTCAGTAGCATTTCGTGGTTGCTTTCTTCAACCAGTGTATGGGAAAAAGGAAATTTGAAGCCCGGTTTATTTTGTAGTCTGTTCTTGTTCTATTCTCTTATTAGTCGTCAAAGTTAAGATTTAAGCATTGTGTCATTGTGATGCTCTTATCATGACTGCTAGAATATGGGAGAATTGTGTTGCTCATAATATGTATTTTTCTTTTTCTATTTTGGTTTGCATAGCTTCGTTTCATTCGCCATGTTTCAAACAATTGCTGTGTCCAAAGAAAGCGGTTGAAGAAAAGAATTGTCTATTTGAAACAGCACAGGAGGTAAAACTTTTCCAGTAGTCTCCTGTTAACTATACATATATTGAGCTGTGTTTCCTGCATCATGCAGCAGAGGAATCGACATGATTGTTTACACTCGGTTAAGTCCTTGGCCTTTGTTGTAGTTCGGTCATGAAAACGTCAAGTTGTCATCAATAACCAATGAGGGATTAGCAATTCCTCGTAAACCTTTATTTATGACTTAATGAAATATGCGTGAAAACATGTTAGCTCACTTGCGCAGTCATTTAGCGTCATCTTATCACTGTTTGCAAATTACTGCTTTTTCATCTGAAACAATCAAGTAATATGCAGATGCACCTGTCAGACACTGAGTCAATTTAATCCATATTGTACATCTTGAAATAAAAGAATAGCATCTAAATAAACAGGTGCTCGACATAGCAGAACGTACCCAAAGAAATTCAATACGTACTACTTGATGTTTCTACATTAAGAACACAAAGTGTTCTGAAACAAAGTACTCACACAAGATTGGTTATATGCAAGGTGCAGGTCTTCTCCAGTGAATAGTCATCAACACAAAGGAAAGTGTGTTAATGATGAGATTGCTTCTGATGATGAAGCCACGGATAATGAGAAGCATGATATTGAAGAAGTAGAAGAAGAGCGCGTTGTAAAGAACAAATTTGCTGGCTTTGTGGGAGAGTTGTTCTCATACACTCCACTAGCAGTTGTGAGAAGAACTACTACTAAAAACAGAATTTGGCCATCAACTATTCCCAGATGTTTGCTGGGTAGTTTTAGAAAGATTAGAAGTATTGTATGCTTTGGCAGGAGGAGGCCCTATTCTCGGAGACTTACATGGAAACATATGGGATAATATTTGGAAGAGATGTGTCCAGAATAATACCAATGACAGTAGCCGAGGCAAGATGAAAACTGAGATGTGAAAATTTTGGTTCCTATGCAAATTATGTGCGTGTGAAATTGTTTTGCCGGTATTGACCGAGATGGCAGCAACATATAGATCTTGCATATGTTTAGTGACTTCTGAAGGTTAGAAACATCGATCACTTCATCAATGATATGATATGATATATTGGTTTATGTCATCCTTTAATCTAGATAGGAACATCCATCCTTCCTCTCTTATTTGGATGGTAATTAAATTTAGACCCACTGAATATATTCACATACTATTTGAATTTCTAGTATTATCAATTGTTTTTATTTGTTTATTAAGGTTTCATGCAATTTTATGTAATCAAATTGATTTTTTTGTAATGAATTTGAAGAAGTGTTTCTTTGGAATATAAAATAATAATAATAATAACAAAATATGACCAAGGGGAGAGAGGAAGATAAATTACCCTTTGTCATATTCTTTTTATATAATCTATTTGCAGCAATAAATATATTCCTTAAGCAACTATAAATATCAATTATTCATATTGAATTTAAAGGACCAACATCATCTTGGCCTAGTTGCTCAGTATCGTTAGAAGGTCCATCAACAAAGACAAAGTAAAAGTTAATTTGAATAAAGGAATATCCGTCACCAAAATAATTTAATTTTTTAGCTTATCAGATGAAAAAGAATGTGTTTTTCCCTGTTACAGATTTTTCTTAACCCAGTCACAGATAGAAAGAAAGTATGTTTGATTTATATACTTTTTCTATTTTAAACTACATTCTCTTAGAACTATATGTTTTCATATGTAAATTCCTCTTTCTCACACAATCAAATATAATCAAACTATACTTCAAATATTATAACTTTTAACAAAAATCACAAGGCACAAGAAAAAGGGGTTAATGTCCCTGGAACTTCTTTGTCTTTTCTTTCTATCAGAGGTCTTAAAAAGATCCTCTTTTCATTGGTGGACAGCTTGGTGGACAACTGACCTACAAGCTAACAAAAAATTAAAACAGAAAGATCTTTCAAGATCTTCACAAACAGATAAACATTGACAAATAACTTTTCCTAGATAAAATTTGTTAGTCGTGCAGGCTTAGATGTCTTTCTAAAATTGTTGTCCCTTGTAGAGCAACCTTGTCCTCAAGGTTCTTGGATGTCTTTCTAATGGCCATTAGAGGTATGACCTACTATCAATTGATGTCCCTGCAAAGCAACCTTGTCCTCAAGGTTGTTGGATGTGGAAGGGCAAGGCATGTTGAATTCATTTTGATTGGAAGAGGCTGTGGGTCTGTGATGGGTTTCGTGAGTGTAGAGTTGGAAGGTGTTATTGTCAAGGGCCTAGGATTGGATAAAAAACTTGGGTTGAGTGGTGATATTGGTTGGGTCGTAAGTGAGGTGTGTGGGGCTGTTGTTGGAACTGAAATTGGTTGAGTGGAGAATTTTGAATGGGTTGGTGAATTTTGTTGGGCCGAGTAAGGTGAAGTAATAGAAGGGAGGAGTGTGGTTGGCAAGACCAAAGTTGTTTTTGGTGTGGGCGAGTGGGGTGTTCGAGTGGGTTAGGGTTGAACTAGGGTGAATTTGAAAAGTTGGGGAGGGTAAGTGCGCACCAGCTACAGTATTAATGAGGATGTCAGTTGTTGTATTTATTATGGTGGTGTTAATGGAATGTGGATGGGTTAGGGTTGGAGCAATGGTGAACGCGTGTCAAGGGTAGCGAAAATCTAACAGATGTTGGTGAGGGTGTCGTGTGAAGAGGAAGTAAAGAGTTTGAAGGGTTTAAGTTATTTCCTGAATGGTGTGAGTTGAGTTTTATGTCGTGAAGAGTGTTGGGAGGTGGAGGGAAAATGGGAGTGTTGTCGTCAGGGTAGGGGTTTTGTGGTCGTGGTAAGGTTTGAGTAATGCAATGTGGAAGACCGATGGATTTTGGACGAGGGAGGGAGGGCGAGTTTGTAAGCGGCCTCTCCTATGTGTTTTGTGATGCGATATGGACCATAATATTTTTGAGTGAGTTTGTGGCGAGGCTCGGAAGAGAGGAACAATTGACGATAGGCTTGTCGTTGGAGTAACACCATATTGTTAACGTTGAAGACGTGGTGACGACGTGATTTGTTTATGATTTTGGGTCATGCGACGTTGAGTGAGTGTGAGAGATGGTAGTCCTCAGCTGGTGCATTATTTGTGCGCTTTTGTAAGGTGGTGGTGAGGGTGGTTTCGTTGTGATGTTGGGAACGTAGTATGGTATGGAAGGGGGAGGTCGCCCATAAAGCACTTGGAATGGGGTAGTGTTGATTGTAGTGTGGTAGGACGAGTTATACTGTGTAAGTACTTGTACCATGTCCTCGAATGGTCACTTGTGAAGCAATGAAGATAAATTTCCAATCCTCTTTCTATGACTTAAGTTTGACCATCTGTTTGAGGATGATAGGTGGTGCTAAATTTGAGTTTGGTGACTTGTAGGTGAAAAAACTACTTCCAGAAATTGTTGAGGAAGAGTGAATCTCTATCGAAGATGATGGATTTTCAAACGACAACGCAACCTGCAAATCTCAATAGTGAAACGATTAGGCAATTGGGATGCGGTGAAGGAGGTTGGGAGGGCTATGAAGTTGGCAAATTTGGACAAACGGTCACATATGACCCATATCACCATGTGGCCAAAATACAAGGGTAAGTGTGTTATGAAATTTGTGGTGAACTCATCCCAATTTTGGGTTGGGGTTGGGGGAATGGGTTGTAGAAGACCTGGTGGTGACTGATTTATTTTGTTGGCAAGGGAGACCGTGTTTGATAAACGATTTGGCATCTTTATACATCCCTTACAAATAGAAGGACGCGACTAGGCGAGCCATGGTGGCCTGAAGGCTCGAGTGTCCAGCAGAGAGAGTGGCATGGAACTCGTGAAGTATGGTGGTGCGCAGAGACTCTATGAATGGAAGATATAGTCTTCGATTTTGATATAAAAGGTCGTTTTGAAAGGTATATGTTGTGTTTTGAGAACCTGCAAATCTCAATATAGAAACGATTAGCCAATTGGGATGCAGTGAAGGAGGTTGGGAGGGCTATGACGTTGGCAAATTTGGACAAACGGTCACATATGACCCATATCACCGTGTGGCCAAAATACGAGGGTAAGTGTGTTATGAATTTTATGGTGAGCTCATCCCAATTTTGGGTTGGGGTTGGGGGAATGGGTTGTAGAAGACCTAAAGGTTTGGTGGTGACTGGTTTATTTTGTTGGCAAGGGAGACCGTGTTTGATAAACGATTTGGCATCTTTATACATCCCTTACAAATAGAAGGACGCGACTAGGCGAACCATGATGGCCTTAAGGCTCGAGTGTCCAGCAGAGAGAGAGTGGCATGGAACTCGTGAAGTATGGTGGTGCGCAGAGACTCTATGAATGGAAGATATAGCCTTCGATCGTGATATAAAAGATCGTTTTGAAAGGTATATGCTGTGTTTTGAGAAATTGTAATTTTGTGTACTTCTTATTTCCCCAATTGCATGAGGATTTTTGGGATTGGGGAGGAGATGGCTAAAAAAAACTGAAGTGGGTGGCCGAGAGAGGAGATCAATTGTTTGATTGTGGCGACCTGGGCGGTAAAGAATATCAAAACTGTAATCAATGAGTTTGGTGGCCCATTTATGTTGGGAGGTGGAGGGAAAATGGAAGTGACATCGTCGGGGTGGTGAGGGGTGGGGTTTTGTGGCTGTGGTGAGGTTTGAGTAATGCAATGTGGAAGACCGCGTGAATTTTGGACGAGGGAGGGAGGACGAGGTCGTAAGTGACCTCTCCTATGCATTTTGCGATGCGATATGGACCATATTATTTTTGAGTGAGTTTATGGTGAGGCTCGGAAGAGAGGGACAATTGACGGTAGGCATATCGTTGGAATAACATCCAATCGTTAATGTTGAAGACGTGGTGACGACGTGACTTGTTTGTGATTTGGGCCATGCAGAATTAAGTGTGAGTGAGGATGGTATTCAACTGGTGCATTATCTGTGTGTGCTCTTATAAGGTGGTGGTAGTGAGGATTGGTTCTATTGTCATACCGGGAACATAGTTTAGAATAAAAGATGAAAGTCATCTATAAAACAGGAATAATGTTGATTGCAATGAACATAGTCTAGAATAAAAAATGAAAGTCATCTATAAAACAGGAATAGTGTTGATTGCAATGATTCTAATATAAATTCTAATATGAATTTGATAAAGAGTAACATGACCAACCATATTGTTATGTTATATTTTTATTTGTTATATTTTAATACTATATTAGTTTATCATTTTCTTATTATGAACGTAAACTTGTTATTATAAAGTAATAAACTTGTTATTAGTATTACAATGTATTTTATTTGAACTTCTGTATATACTTAAATAATAAGAACAATTGTAAAATATAATTTATTATACATTTTAATGTTATAGAATAATAATCATATATTTATTTAATATTATTTTATAAATTATTTTTAACCGATATTATTATTTTAATAAGACTAGTTTTACCATGATTTACAGTTGAACTATTGAACCATTAAATCTTTTGAACTAATGTTTTATCTGTTCAAAGACCAATTAATCTTTCACTGAATTCATATATGTGATTTGTGTCTTTCTATATTTGTCATATATATTTTATAAATGATAGAAAAAAATAGAAAAATGCATGTTTTTGGATATTATGGGATAGTTGTAACTTGTAAATGAAGTAGACATTTGATGCTACCTACTATGAAAAAGACACCAACTCAATCCTCTCTACACCATTTTATCCTTCTCTCTTTACCAATATTTCACAAAAACATATATATATATATATATATATATATATATATATATATATATAAAACGAGGTATCGAACAATTTTAAAAAAATGTATGAAGAATGTAATATTTGTAAATGTTATATTCATGTAATTTAAATTCTCTGTTATATTTTTATATGTATACTATTTACGTTAATAATAATAAGTATTTAAAGATAATATTGATTGCATTTGTGAATGAGGATGAATAGTAGAGTGTGGTTTTGAAATTTTGCTTACTTGTCTAAGTGAACAACTCTTCTCACACTCCAAATACTATCACACAATTATCTCACTCGTTTAATTTCATTATTCTATGTCAAATATTTCACAATATGTAAGTATAACTTTATTTTTATATATAAAAAGTGAAGATTTTGTTTTCTTATTCAACCCTCTTCTTGGGCTTTTGTTTCTAAACAAACATGGTAAATAAAAAGAATTACACTATCAATATATTCTACATAATTTATATTTTCGTGAGAATAGTGTAATAAAAATTCTTAAGTGGTGGTAGTGATGCATAGTTTGAGTATGAAGAAAATAAAACAAGTACAGAAAGAAAATTATTAGGGTAAAAATATACTTTTTCCTACAAAATTATTACTTTCTTCTAATATAATAAGAAAAAAATATCAATCTTGTGGTAGAAAAGAAAGGCAAACATGTGGAATCTTTTTGTTGATGATGAAGGAGTCTAAAAAGAAGAATCTTGTTTTAGATTGAGTTAAGTTATAATTGTACAATATCTCTTATTTTATTATTTTATGTTATTCATTAAGGGTTTTTTCATAATTATGTAATTTATGTAATAATAATTATGTGTCACGGTTGTAGAATGTTTTTTTTCATAATTGTAATCTATCTTAAGAGATAATTTTTTTCAACAAACCTCATTTGATATCTAAGGATGAAGATCTTAATATTTGAAGAAAAGAGACTTATGAAAGATTTTGGATATCAATATAAACGATATGTTTAAGAAATTTAAAAATGATGGACATTTTCTTGATTAACTAATTATGCAATTTGAAATGGAAAACCAAATATGCCTCTACATTAATAAGTGTAGCAAATTTGAGATAGGGAATGATATTTATTTAAAGTAACGTGACTTATAAATTATCCTAAGTATAAATATAGGATATAATCGCATGAGAGATTTAACAACACAATTAATAAGATAAAACATACTAAACAACATATAAATCATAATTAATGGTATTGAACTCATCCTAATTAAGAGTGGTATTGACATTTTGTTAATTTTTTTTATTAATTATGTCTATTTTATTTATAAATTTAAATTTACCATCTTATTTAAAATATCAAAATCAATCATTTTCAAATCAAGTATATAAATTAGAGAACACTTTCTAGTTTAAATCTGATTAATGAGTACAAAAGAATGAAATATTAGAAACAAAAACTTGGAAGTTATGTTACTTTGAACCGTAGAAGAAGAAAACGGTAATATGTTGCGTGCAGTGCACTCCTTCACCTCCAGTGGTAGGTCCATCATTTAAATGGTGGGTACCACACCTCAATTCTTTTTTACACTACTTATTTATTTTTTATTTAGTTTCATATTAAATTAATAAATATTTTGGTTTGATTATTTAATTTAAATCGGTACAATTTTATTTTCTAAAATTCATATAATTTTATATTTGTATCATCTAGCACTCTTAGTTTTAATGGATTATAGTGTTACTCAAATTTTATCATTGTTAATTCACAGAAGTTTTTTTATTAAAATATAAATTTAATGTAACAATAGTTTAAATTTAAAAATAAAAAATATACATTTTAAAAGTAAAATAACTTATCCAAAGATCTAGACATTTTTTAAAGAATAAATAAAAATACTAATTTTTTTAATAAGAATCTAATTATTTAAAAAAAATTAAAAGTATAATCACTTAATAATATAGCTTTAATAACATTTATTTTAGTAATTATTATAGTAATTAATCTTTTATTTACATATAGTTTTTATTATCATAAAAAGAAGATGAAACTTATGTTTCCAGTGGTAGTAGGAAATAAAAAACAATTAAGGCAAGAAATAAATAAAATTCTATCTTCCCTGCATTTCCGTCTTGTGCTGTTGGTTTGTTAAGGTTCTCTCACTTCTCTTGCTCCATTTTTTTCTGTTTATCCGAGATTCCATTGCAGGTAGTTTCTTTGACCATCACCTCTTAAATTTGTGGCAACTTATTGCTCTCTCTTCCTGTTTTTGTTTCTCAAACAATCACTTTCTTTTTCTATATTCATCTTAAAATTTGTAGAAACTAGACTCCCTTTTCTGTTCTCCAAACTTTCTTGATGAAGCTCTTCATGGGTACAAATTAATTGCATAAATTTACATACTTTTTATTGCTATGTTATATATTGTTCTTTGGTTCTTAGAAGGGGGAGAAGAGTTTGTTTGTTTTTATGATGATTGGCTTACTTTTATGCATGCATCATGTCATGCACGTTTTTGACTTATCCGTGGTGGTGGATGAGTGAGGGGTTAGCTTTGTTCTGTTTCTGCGTGAAAGTTGAGTGCTTGTGTTGATTCACTGAATTCTCACTGAAATGGGTCTTGGGAAGTTTATATTTCAGGCATTCAGTGTCAGCATCTTTTGGAATTTGATCGGGAAGTGAGTTTCTGAAAGCCTGTAATATTTCACTTACAATGGAAAATATAGTTTTGTAGATTCTGGTTTAGTCAGAAGTTTTTTTTTTATACTAATTTTCATGTAGTTCAAAAACTTTCATTTTGAATCTTGTATTCCAATTCTTCTTTTAATTCCTTCGTATACCATTTTTAATTCCTTTTAGTCATCTTTGTAGGGACTACAAGGGACTAAAAAAATTAAAAGATATTAAAATGATATATGCAAAGACTAAAAGTGAAAAGTTTTATAACTACAGAACAAAAAGAGTGATTAAAGTCTTTATTTTCTCTCCGAGCTGGTGTTGGAAACTTTGGAACTAGTGGCGCTCCTTTATCTCCATTTGATCTGTTCTGTTCTTTTCTTGTATCTCAACTTAACTTGTTATAACTTCATAGTTTTGAAGCTGCAGTTTCGATATGTGATTATCAAACAGTTTAATAGATCATACAATTCCAGGTTCATTTGGGGTGTCATGTTGTATTGTGTTATTTATCGATGACAACAATCTATGGATCCTGTCCTATCCGTCAAATAATGCCGTATATTCTTAATTTTCTTGTTATGTTTTTCCTGTGTCCTAGGGGCACTTGATTAAGGCCAAAATAAATAGAGAAGGAAAAGGAGACGTTCCACCTCCTCCTTTACATTTGTTACATTATACAATTCGTTGACATGCTAAATCTTACATACTAGAGTCCTTTGTATACTTGTTCTTTTTTTAAGCTTTCTATTACCCTTTTTTTCTTATTTGTGCTAACCACTAACTGTTGTGTACACCTGCATGTTCAAATGTTAATAATCTTACTTGATTAATTGTCTTGGGATTTGTGCAATCTGCTGAATTATTCAATGAATATTACACTTTCAGGTTCAAGGATGTCTAAAGAAGTTATTGATGCTCCTTCAGCTGCTCCTTTTGAGTTTGAGATCTTGGATAGTGATTCTGAAATTGTTAGATCTGTTAGAGACTCATCCAAACGTGCAAATCCATGGATTGAACCTGAAAGGCTGAAACTTAGACACAGAATTGGCCGAGGCCTCTTTGGTGATGTTTGGTTAGCAACTCATCATCAGTCAACTGAAGATTATGATGAGTATCATGAAGTTGCTGCTAAGATGTTACATACAATTGAAGAGGATCTTATGAAGTTTGTTATAGAGAAGTTCAATGAATTGTATTTTAAGTGCCAAGGAGTTGCCAGCATGTCCTGGCTGCATGGAATTTCAATCTTAAACGGAAGGGTTAGATTTTAAAGTTCATCAATGTGTTGGAGATTCTTAGCTATCTCTTTTACTTGTAGCTGGCTTACTTATTTATTTGCGTTCACAGCTATGCATCATTATGAATTTGTATGAGGGTTCAATTGGTGACAAGATGGCGGGACTCAAAGAAGGAAGGATTTCATTGCATGATGTTTTAAGGTGATGTGTTTTCAGTTTATTCAGTGTAATATGCTTTATCATTTTCAGTAAATAAGAGAGATGGGAAAAGCAGATTGATACTGTGTGCATGTTATTGTTGGCTGCAGGTATGGAATCAATCTGGCTCAAGGTGTTCTGGAACTTCACTCTCTAGGGATCCTCATTCTTAACCTTAAACCATTCAATGTTATTCTCAATGAGAACGATCAAGCAATTTTGGGAGATGTTGGAATTCCTAGTCTTTTGCTTGACTCCTCATTCCTAAGCACAGATATGGATAATAAGAGGCTTGGAACACCAAATTACATGGCTCCAGAGCAATGGGAACCAGAGGTCAGAGGTCCTATATCGTTTGAAACAGATTCTTGGGGATTCGGTTGCACCATTGTCGAAATGTTGACTGGTAATCAGCCTTGGTTTGGGTGTCCTGTTGGCAGAATATACCAGTCAGTTGTTGAAAAGCATGAAAAACCCAATATTCCCAATGGCCTTCCTTCTTCAGTTGAGAATATCCTCAGTGCATGCTTTGAGTATGATTTGAGGAATCGCCCCTTAATGGTGGATATTCTGAGTGTCTTTCAAAGGTTTGTATATATCTTGTATAGTATCTAGAATTTTTCTGTGACTATCTACGGTTTTGGTTTGGGTAATTTCATGCAGTTGTAATTCTGTTGGGTCTGATGCATTTTATTTAGTGAGGTTTATGTGTGTGAGAAGGTCGACCGTAGGGAGCATTTGCTTTTATAAAGGATTTGATCCTGATACAATCATAGATGAATGGCTACGTTGCCACTACTAGATACAACTGATTCTATCAGCTAGAGTAACTGGCCAGAATCATAGATACTTTACCTCATGAAAGTTGTTTACTATAATTGCGTCCCTTAGTTCTTGTTAGCATCATCATCATTCTTGTTGCTCAAAAACATTGAATGTGAAGAAGTCATTTTGGAAGCCCATGCATGATAATGTGAAACTATTTTTTCTGGTATTTCAAAATTCAGACTCGTGTTCCACAGCTTGAGATTGAGATTATATGAAAGCATTAAGTTGAATTGTCTGCTTGGGATGTACGTAATGTATTTAGAGCTAGTTATTAAATTTCAATTATTTTTTATAAAAGCTTCTGAATACCATTTTTTCTACTGCATTCTCCACTATTTTGATTCTACACTTTCGTTGGCTAGGCATTGCAGTGGGAGTTATATGGTCTTTTGGTGCATATCTTGTTTCATCATATGTTATTCTGTCTATATTTGTTTCCAAAATATTGTATTAGTAGGAGCCAAGGTGCAGAAATTATAATATATTTGGGTCTAGAGCTTGAACATGTTCAAATTATTATTTGTTTGTGGCTATACTGCTACAAGTGCAGTTCTTAATTTTACGTACATAGAATGATTAACATGTTTGCTCCCCATTTGATGGAGAGTTCCTAGGATTAGTCTGAGTTTATGTGAAGAATTTTGTTAACTTTATGAACATCTTCAACTGTTTTACTAGTGAAACTAGTTTTAGGGTAACTTCTTTAGGATGATGCAAATAGTCTGTTGTAATGGTGCAAGTGCTACCACGATTATCAATAGTCATATCTCATGGATAATGTGTGTGTAAGTAGATAAGGGGTTTAATAGAGAAGAAGCCCAATCCTGTTTCAGCCCAAAATCAAAATTGTACCAACCCAAATGATTATAGCTTTTGAGGAATAGCTAAAATAAACTAGTTAGGATCCTTCTAGAATTGCTGTTCTGTATATATCCTGTACTCATTTCAGAAATGAAATTCAAGTATTTCTCTCTTTCTATTTTTGTCCCTTTTATGGTATCACGAGCCTTTCCTTGAAATGTGAGGCACCACTTCCAATACCTCCCATTCAAATATGGTAATCCTCTTCCAAATTTTCAGCCAAATCCCACTCAAAATCCTTCTAGTCCTTTTCATATTCACCCTAGTGAAAGTCCTTCATTTGTTATTGTTGCTTCGACTCTTGTTGGCAACAACTATCATTTATGGTCTCAGTCATTTCGCATAGCTCTTGTCTCCAAAAACAAAATGCGATTCCTCAATGGTTCCATTCCCACCCTTGCTATCTCAGATCCATTCTTCCCTCATTGGGAAAGATGCAACTCATTCATCATGTCCTGGTTATTGAACTCCTTTTCCCCTTCCATAGCTCAAAGTGTGATCTATCTTGATAGAACTGTTGATATTTGGATTGATCTTCGTGCGCATTTTCTCTAAAGTGATTTACTACAAATTGAAAAACTTCAAGAAGTTCAGTGTAGCAGAAATGTTACTGATTAATTTACTGGCTTAAAATCCTTGTAGGAAGAACTAGATAATTTTTGCCCCATGACTGCTTGTGAATGCTCTACCAAACTGTATCATGTGCAGGACTTCATCATTAGATTCCTTAAAGGTCTTGATGATCGTTTTGGAGTCGTTAGGTGTCAAGTGCTCTTTATGGTTCCTCTACTTACTCTCATTTTTTCCATGGTCATTCAACACGAACGACAATACCCCGATGTTGTTCTCTCTACTAAGGAGACTAACTCGTTTGCTAATGCTGCCATAACTAGAGATGAAATAAATCTGCACCAACAAAGGAAACTCCACAAAAAAAAGTGTTCCTAATGTCATCGTCAAGGTCACACTATGGACGTCTGCTATAGCCAGCATGGCTATCCACCAGGTCACCCTCATTATCCCAGTTGGCCATGATTCAATCCTCGTGCAAATAGTGTTGTTTCTCCTATTACGGAGAAAGAAACCAATGAGGGTTTCTATCTAGATTCTGGGCTTAATCTCACTAAGGTCCAATGTCAGCATTTGATTAGTCTTCTTTAGCCACCTCCTTCTACTAGTAGTTCAGGCCCAACACAGAATCTCTTCACCTAAGTTCAGTTTGGGCATTTCTTGTGTATCTTGTGCTGCCTATCATGATTTTTCTTCACACACCAACCCCTCCTGGATTGTAGATTCAGGAGCTACAAATCATATTGCTTCTTCTCTTACTTTATTTCAAATTTATCACAAAATAAATCTTGTTCAAATAAATTTACCCAATGGATCTTCTGTCACAAGTTTTTCTGGAATAGTGCAATTTTCCCCTTCATTTGTAACACATGATGTTTTTTATGTTCCAGACTTTAATTTTAACCTTTTGTCCATTTCTAAACTTATCTATAACCATTGTTATAAAATCGTTTTTTTCTGGTGATTCTTGTATAATACAGGATGTGAAATTGTTGAGGATGATTGGTTTGGCTAAACTTAAACAAGGTCTCTACCATTTGGTAATCAACAAGGCATCCCAACCTTTAACCCAATGTTCATCCTTTGTGAACTCATCCACAACAAGTCCCATCCCCACCAACCATATTTGGCATTACAAATTAGGACATTTGTCTGGAAAATGTCTTCATATTTTACATGAACAATTTCCTTTTATTTCTAAGTATTTGAATGAACATTGTGATGTTTGTCATTTAGCTAAAAAATTAAAGTTGTCTCACTTTTCTAGTCATAATAGAGCTTCTAAAAGTTTTTATTTACTCCACATGGACATTTTGGGACCCTTTTCCAAAGCATCTATTCATGGTCACAACTCACAAATATTTTCTAACCATTGTTGATGACTACAATAGATATTCTTGGGTTCTCCTAAAATCCAAGGCAGAAGTCCTTGAATGTTCAAAATTTTGTTACTCTAGTTGAAACTCAATCTGACAATGGATCCAAACTTTTTAAAAGCTTTTTTTTTCCTTCAAAGGCATTTTCTATCAAACAAGTTGAATTGCCAGACCCATTTTAAACATTGTAAGAGCACTCCTCTTTCAATCACATATGCCAACTCATTTGTGGTCTTATGCCATTAAACATGTTGTATATCTCATCAATCGTGTTCCCTCTCCTGTCATTCAAAATAAAACACCATATGAACTTTTAAACAAACACCCACTAGAATTTTCCATGCTTAAAATATTTGGTTGTTTATCCTATGCTTGCACATACAAGCGAACACAAATTTCCCCATGTTCAAGACGTGGTGTTTTCTTAGGTTTTCAAACTGGTACAAAAGGTTATATCATTCTGGATTTAAACACTTAGAAATTTTTCTTTCCAAAGATGTATTTTTTCATGAAATTTTTTCCCTTTCAGTCTAGACAAGAAGCCAATCCCAGCCCAAACTTCTCCTTACCTAATCCTGATTCCCTCATCAATGCAGGGTCCAATACTGATTCTGTTAGGGTTTGTAATATACTCCCCCTTGTTCGGTGTGTTAATAAAGTACACTTGAATTTATGAAATACTCTCAAAGGTACCTTAATTTGTTTTGGTCAGCAAAAGGTGTTGTTTGATAACGTATCCTATTAGTGGACCCAAGTAGGAAAGTATCTGTTAGAAGAAGCAAAAATGGCTCAAAGAATCAAGTGGCTAGCATCTATTTGTTAGGTCATGTTAGTTAAAGTCGTTTGTTGCTTAGCTCTCTAACTGCAATAGCAGATGTAGTTAAGGGGTGCATTACCAAACCCTTCTATAACCTATTTTACACTGATGCTTTTCTTTTTCCTGAGGTCGCAACCTTATGTAACCTATTTTGGAATGATTTTGATATGATTATTCATATTATATATATATTTTTACTCTCATAAGGATGAAAATTTTTCACAAATATATGGTGATTCACCAGATCAGAATTGCAATGGTCCCATGGGGATTCTCTCAATTAGTGGTTTGTCTCATGCTAGAAAGGAATAATGTGAGATATGATGGTGCAGTAGTTAGTTTTTATACATTTTCATTGCCATGAAGCGGTAACCATTTTCATGTATATTTATGAAAATCTGTTATATTTCTTTGTTTTTAAATTCCATAAATCAATTACATACGCACACCACTTTATAACATTGTGAAATATTGAATTTTGATCAGAAGATGCATCTAAGCTCATCTATTGTAGCTAGCTTGTAACTTTCTGGACATTAAATATGGGTGGTGTTAGATCAGAGACTCTAATCCAGAAAGAAGTAAATCAATAATCTTTCATTAAATAGAGTTGTTTGTAATTAAGCTGAGGTTTCTTTAGTTAATTTCTGTTTGTCTTTTGAAAGTTACTCTGTTATTAACTATCTTGCCTTTGCAGTGCTCTGAATGAATTGGCCAATGATGGAGAATGGAGATATCTAGGAAATGTGAAAGTTAATCCAAAATCAGATAGCACTGTCTACACAGAGTGGTTCCTCTCCAAGGATCATCTTCAGGTGGGCGACATGGTCCGAACTAGAAAGCTTACCAATTCATGCAAACCTCAAAACATGGACATCCCAGAAGGAACTGTTGTTAGTTTAGAGTGTAATACAGATCACAAGTTCGCCCTTGTGAGGGTCCATGGCAATGACGACCCTATTAGATTTCATATATCATCCCTTGAACGTGTCACATCTGGCTTGGTAGCAGGTGATTGGGTACACTTAAGGGATGAAAACGAGAAGCACTCACCTGTGGGCATTATACATTCCATCAACCGAGACGGTAGTGTATCTGTTGGATTTCTTGGGCTGCGAGCTATATGGGAAGGAAACTCTTTTGAACTCGAAAAGGTGAAACCTTACCGTGTTGGCCAGTTTGTCAGGCTGAAAGACACTGTTTCAAGTCCTCGGTTTGAGTGGTGTCGCAAAAAGGGTTCTGCCGGGGCTGCTGGCAGGATCTCATGGATTTTTCCAAATGGAGGTTTGGTTGTGAAGTTCCCAGGGATGCTTCCTTTTGGTAATGAAGCAAACACCTACTTGGCTGATCCCTCTGAGGTTGAAGTGGTTGAGTTCAGGACTTGTCCTGGGATCATAGAAAAGTATCAACATGTAGAGGATCATCACTGGGCAATTAGACCAGTTCTAGTTGCATTTGGTCTATTCACTGCTTTCAAATTTGGCATACTTGTGGGAAAGAAAGTGAGGAGGAACAACAAGGTGAATGCAGTAGAGATTGGAAGTCTTATTGGTCAAAATCAAAATGCCAACTCTGCTACAACAACTACTACCACTACAACGAGATCTCCAATTTTACAAAACAAGGCAGGGCAACATGGGTTCATGCAGATGCTAATCTAATTTTTAAGGAAGGTGGTAACTCATTCAATATTCGGTAGTTTTTGTTTTTGTTTTTGTTTACTGTTTCTAAATCAAAACAATTACTTAATAATATTATGAAATGGTAGGTACTAATTCTAGACAATGCTCTTCAAAAGGTCATGCAGTCCAAGAAAAAACTTCATAACAGGACACAAATGCAATTTGAATTTGCCAGTCTCGAGCATAAGAAAAAGATGTTCAGTATTATAACAAGTTGAGTGCGACAAAAATATATGTTGCTAAAAAAAATAAAGTTATTTCAAAATTATAGTTAATGAATCAGTTTATTAGTCTCATTGTCAGACATTTCATAATCCATACTTTTAGAGATCTATTAAAAAAATTATTTATTTAAGATTTGAATGAGTTTTGATACACACGTAATAATGTAGTATAAAATGAGTATACTAACCACTACTTTTCTTAATCTCTTCTCGAGATCAAGAACTCAATTATTATTTGTTTTTACTTTTAGATACAAAGTTATAGAAGGTGTTTAAGAAATTTAGTGTCTTAAAGAGGTTACAAATTTATTCTCAGGATGGGATGCTTCACAAAGTGAAGAATAAAAATTTATCACCCTTCCATTGTAATCATACGAGAATATCTTTGCATTTATAACTTACTGAGATATGATTGTTATTTGACCAATCTTCTCTTTATATATTTCTTAATATCTTCAAGATGCTTTGTAAATAATTAATTGATTTTTTTTACATTTGTACTTGTGTCTTCTTATAGAAGGTTGTATTTATTTTGTGGGTAAGAGTTGTATAAACACATAAACAATTTACACATACATGTTTGTTTCCTTTTTTACAAGCACTCAAATTGATTCTATAGTAAAGCATATACCGTTGATGCTGAATTTATTAGACTCTTTATATAGAAACCATAAGTTTGTTGGACACTTTTTAACCATTTAGCTTAATTTGGGATTATGCATTTTACTCAATATAATTGATTTTACATATAGAAATAGTGGGATATTATTTTATTATGTTATTGTATTGTTAGATGATTATATAGACTGTTCGTTAATTTATTAAGTGTAACATTTTGCATGATCATGTGAGTTATAAATATGTTTCATATAATAGAAACACTAGATGATATAGGTTAACAAAAGATAAATTAATTGAACACTTTATATTTGTTAACATCAAAGCTTTATTTGAGAGATAGTCTAATGTAGGTAGATTATATTAGAGCTTTTGGGTCTTAACATTATTCTCTACCTATGATCATGGATTTTTCTTTACTTGCATATTATTAATAAGTGGATTTTAAGCCTAACTCAACATCATAAAATTGGTTTATAAGATTTTTCTCCATTTATAAAGTATGAAATGTTCTAATTTCTAGTTGATGTGTGATTTCCAACACACCCATTTCACGTTGAGGCTACCAACTCATGCATGAGACTATATATTATGGATAGTCCGATAACGGCCCGATAGCAGGTGGTCTGATAAGTCCAACAAACATTCACTAGGATAAGATCTAAATGACTCTACTACCATATCAAAATATTATGGAAAAGATATTTATGTAGATTCATTCAACGCATGTTTTACTGTTTATATACAATCAGATTTGAGAGGTATGCTCCATATAATTTGTTACTCCATATGTTATGCCTATATATCAGCAATTACCCCAAATTATTGCCTTATTTACATTGATACATTTTCTATATACATCTATATGGAAAATATAATAATTTCAATAAGTAAGTGGGGGTGGGTACTATGGTGTGTGCATAAACAATCTAGCTGCTGATATATTGAGATTGTTTAAAGACTTTCCAATTCCTTTAAATACTTTCATCATGCTTTTAGTATTGTTTTTATAAGTAAAATACAGTTCTATATATCAATTAGACTACTCCTTTTAAACAACCGTGGGTGAAAGACGGTCTAATCATTTGAACAACAGAAGATTAAAGTCTGTTTAATGCCTTTAAATATGCTTAACTTGCATTTTATTTTATTTTATCGGTAAATACAATTGTATACATCATAATGAGTTAAAAGTGATTATATGGTAGACGTTGTAGTGTTAATAAGAATTATACATTGTGATTATATGTTTTTTGAATAGTTTTATGAATGCCTTTAGTATTATTTTTATGAGTAAAATACATTTCTATATATCAATTTGACTGTCTAATCCCTTTAAACAGTAAATGATTAGAGGTTGTCTAATGCCTTTAAATATGCTTCACTTATGTTAAAAAACATTGCAAAAAATTACAACAATGTACTCATTAACAAAAATGGACATTATGATTCTAGATTTGTAGTGTCTTCAAATGTTCATCTTTTTGGCAGTAGAGACTAAAGAAAGAGGGTTATAGATTGTCTAATGTCGAAATCAATGAACAATAAATGATAAAATTATTTATAAATAAATTAAATATAATTTTTCATGATAATGATACAAAGAAACTCATCACACTAGGCGATGTTTAGGCAAAACATTACAAAAAATGAAAAATTACAACAATGTGCTTGGACATTTTGATTTCAAGTTTGTAGTGTCTTCATATAGATGTTCATCTTTTTGATGGTAGAGACTAAAGAAAGAAGGCCATAGATTGTTTAATGTCCAAATCAATAAATAATAAATGAAAATAATTGATAATTAAATTAAATAGTATTGTATAATTGTTCATGATAGTGATACAAAGAAGTCCATCATCCCAGCAGGCGATATTTAAAAAAAAAAACATTACAAAAAATTACAACAATTACTCATTAATCAAAATTTAGACATTTTGATTCCAGATTTGTAGTGTCTTCCGATGTTCATCTTTTATCTTGAACATCTTTTATCTTTTTTGTGGTAGACGTTGAAAAAACAAGGTTAGTGAGATTGATAAATTATCAACTTGCTGGTCCAACCACACTGTGAATGGATTATGGGAAATTGCATGTCAGCTTACGATGTACGAAAGAGTCTTTTGATCGATGAAGCTTTGTTTTTGAAGCTAAGGATTATAGAGAGTAAGATGTGATAGACCCTAATTTATCGTCATCCCCCAACTTGACCTTCAAACCCTTAGTTTCAAAAGGTAAAGCTCCAACAATTTCTTCCTGTTTCGTCTATATGTGATGAAGCAATCATATGAAAATGATGTACATGTGTACATGTTGCAGGAATGGGAACGAATAGAGGAATATGAAGTCAACTCTTGACAGTTTATTTTGCGAACATATTTTAAAAAATAGATGTCAACTGCAAAACAAATAAACATAAACACATAAATAAGTGAAGATATATAAATACTACAATATAGTTGAAAATTTAATTCAAAAGTTCAAATTTTAAATTTTGAAATTGAAATGAATGAAACAAACGAGATGCAAAGATATAATCACGTCTATTTGGTAAATAATTGTTTTGAAATTTTTCTGACCAAATTTTGCGATGTAAAAGGTTTTTATTTCTTCTCCCTCAATTGTTATATTATATATATATATATATATATATATATATATATATATATATATTAGTTTAGTCTAAAAACACTTCAGATATTTAGTTCTTTTTCCTCAATCCTACCAAATAAATTATTATCATTATTTAAGTTCAAATCCACTTTTTGGTTATTGGTCTAAATTCACATTCTACAAATAAAAAGATAAAATATATCGATAAAACCAAAGAAATTGAAAACTAAATTTATGAAATTAAAAGTTTAGTAATAAGATTTATGAAATTGAATATTTAGTGGTAAAATTCATAAAATAAAAAGTTTAATAATAAAAATATAAAATTTGAAAAAATGTAATAGTAAAATGTTCACTTTAAAACATAATGTATATTCCATATTGATGCTAGACATCTCTCTTAAAAATTTGTTTTACTGTTTAGTTATATTATAATATAGTATATTATATTTATTAAAATATGATAACAAATTTTCATATTATTTTTTAATTATTAAGCTATGTAATTTATTTATAAATATAAAAAAGTTAAAGCTATACATATGATAATAAATTTCTTATAAAATGTTTAACCATTAAAATAACATTGTAAAAATTGATCTAAAATCAATTTATTTTATTTAGGTTTATACTAAATTAAAATTATTTAAACTGAATTACATTTAAATTTATATTTCATTCAGATAACATTTTAATAAAAAAAAAATGGAACCAGGATTACTCGTATCCAGTAATACTCTTTAAGTATATTAAATATTAAACTGCTCGGAGCTGATAAAATATTGATAAATACAAAGAAAAAACGTTTAAAAACGAAAAAAGTTACATAAAAATAATTGTAAATTTCAAATTCTCTAAAACTTTAAAATATAACCTAAATGAATTAAGTATTTCTTGTTAATTTATTGCGTCGCTTGTAATATAAAATCATAATTTGTTTATCTTTTCTTTTCAATGTTTAAAACTTGCATTAAGTATAAATGAAAATGATGAATAAAATAAATTAGCATGTTTTCATAATTAAAAGTAAAATAAAAATGAATTTACGTGTTGCATCAGAGAAGTGGTTGGGAGAATGTTCACAAGGGTGTATTCTAGAGCAGCATTTCAGCATAGACATTTGATTGGACTAGGGAAAAGCAGCAATAAAAAATCTTTCCATTCTATTTATGCTGTCAAAAACAAATACAATCAGAATGTAAGTAGTGCAATAAAATCATTGAAGATTGAACATATGTTGGAGTGAAGTACCAAAAACAGACGTGATCGCTATCTGTACACATTTGTACATGTCTTGTAAACTAAGGGAATATTTTGTATCATCCACCAAAAGACAATCCTTAGTTTGCAGAAGCAATGCCTGCCTCCATCACCAGCTGCTCAGACAAAGCTGAGAGTCGAGCCACTCCTGCTTTTACCTCAGAGAAATAGTCAGATTTAATGGCATCGCTCATCGAATTCGGATTTTTTTCATTAATTGGCACAAGACTGATATAGTTATCAGCTTCAGCACTCAGCATAGTCTTATTCAGAAGTTCACGACTCATTTCGGCAAGTTTTTGCAGTGCATTGGTGGCAGCTTCAACTTCAAGCTGAGCTGTCTCAAGCTGAAGTTTCTCAATTGCCAAATCTCCTAAGCTTGCCTCGCCAATTTTCTCCTGTGCCAAAGCATACAGCCTTTTAAGATCCTTAGAATCTTCTGTCACCTCTTCCCTTACTTTTTTCAACTCTTCCTCTTTTGCATCCAATCTTGTAAGAGTCATTTTCAGCTCCTCGTCTTTTATTGTTAGAGCTCTCTGTGCAGCAAGAACCTCCATCTCCTTTTCTTTTAAGTTTTCCTTGGCCAACTCAAGTTCATTCTCAAGTCTTTTTTGTTGCCATCTCATTTCATTAGCAGGTTCCTCCAACAGTTGCTCAAGTAGTTGATTACCCATTCCATCTAGCAGTGGTCTCGATGGGTTCATGTCTTCATCCTTAATGGAAGCAACCAGTTTGTTTGTAAGATCTAAAATTCTTTCAACCACCGTTCCAGCTTCGACAGCCTTCTGGTTTGTATCATCCAACTTGCTCTGGATTATCTTCACATGCTCATCTTTCTCCCTTAGCATATTGGTTGCTTCAATAAGCTGCGTTTCTTTGCTGTTCATAAGCATCTTAAGATCAGAGATTTCCTGGTTAACTTCCACCATCATCTTTCTAGCACTGGAAAGCTCCACGTCTTTCTCCTCCAAGATACCCTGCAGGGAAGCTTTCTCAGATTTCAAACGCTGGATTTCTAGTTTAGCATCAACGAGCTCTGATTCTTTGACCTGAAGAACGGCACTTGTTTCTCTAAATTCAGCACTTCGTTTATCCAGTTCCCGCTGAAGCAAATCCATTTCCGTGACTGCCTGTTCTAAAGAAGTTCTCTCTTTCTTCAACTCCTCCTCTAAGTCACTGATAAGCTCCATTTCCATCTTCAGATCTCGTTCAAGCTCTTTGTTCCTAGCCTCGACAATCCTGAGTTTTGTTCTTTCACTCTCCACTTCTGTCTGTGCATCCTTTAAATTTTCCATGTATGACATAACACTTGCCCTCTGCTCCGAAAGCTCAGACAGCTGCTGTTCCAACAACCGCTCTTGCTCTTCCATTTTGCTTCTAGAAGACGCCAATGCTTGTTGAGAATTAACCAATTCAGACCTCACATCATTCAGAAGCTTCTTCACCCTTCTGAAATCATCCAAAGTCTCATTACTCTCCTTAGCATGCCTCGCAGCATCCTCTCCCAGACTCTTAAGCTCCTCCTGCGCCAACAACCAATCCATTGCCTGCTTCTCTAAATTTGCCTCGGCAACCTTCAGCTTCTCCCTCTCAACCTCCCTCTGAACCAGAAAGACCTCAATCTCCTCCTCCTTATCTCCAACCGCCTTCTTCAGCTCCTCAAGCTCAGCCCTCTGTTTCTTCATAATCTCGTTGGCTTCATCCAGAAGCTTCCCTTTCTCTCTAAGCTCAGATTCAAGAACCGCAACCTCCTGACTCTTCACCTCCAATTCAACCCTCATTTTCTCCACTTCCTCCTCCTTCAACCTCAAACCATACTGGACCGCATCAATCTCATGATCCCGATCCCTAACCTTAAGCTTCAGCTCCTCAACCTGACTCGCCTGAGCAACCAATTCAGCAGTAGTCTCTTTCATCTCCTCCTGGAGCTTCTCATACCTATCCTTAGCAGCCTCAATCTCACTCTCTTGCCGCTCCAACTCCTCCTTCGTGTGCTTCAACTTACTATTCTCCAACAACACCGTCTTCTCCGCTTCCATCAAGTGATCCTCCTTCTTCTTCAGCGCCGAAAGAACCGCCTCGAGATCCGATTCCAGAATCCGAAGATCCGGTTCCTCTCCGCTGAACCGGCTCTGCGTCGGATCGAACAACCTCTCGAACAAAACCCTAGCAGACTCCGCCGCTCCATAATCGTTCACGCTAGGCCTATTGTCGTTCAACACCGACCTAACACTAACACTGTTCCGTAAACGACGACATACTCTCCCGCAGTCCGCCTCGAAACCTAATCGGCTACTACGACGCCTACTACTACTGAACTTAACAGAGCAAAACAGCTACACAACAAAAACAGTTCAACGTCACATTCAAATCGGATTCTCCAAACACAAACTCGTTCAACAAATCTCAATTAATCGAATCACAACGATATTATCATAACTATTAACTCGCGGAAATCAATACTCGGATTCTCCAACACCTTACTCAAGCTAAATAAAAAGAATTAAGAAAAAGAAGGAAGCTAACAGAGAGAGAGTAACCTGTGAGTGAGATGGAGAAGTGGTAGGGCGAAGTGAAACGGAGAAAGCCATGGATGAAGCGATGAGCGGCGCATTGCAGTTAATCGCCGATGGAAGCAGGTTTTGCGATGAAGAATCGCGTGCAAGCCTTGGTAGAAGCTGCAGAGACTAACATGACTTCGCACTTTAACAGCTATGAATAAGCAGAGAGAGAAAGCGAAGGGTTGTTTATATATGGAGGAAAATGATTGGATCGAAGGGAAAAGTGTTAATGTGAGGAGCAAATAGAAGAAGAGAAGAAATGTTTTGTTGAGATAATATATGCCAAAGCAGGTTGCAGCCACTGCCTTGTGCTCAGACTATGGGAATCGGCTAAAGAAAGAAACCAGAACCTTCACGTGTCCCTCGCGGACAAGCAAAGGAATACCTCTCACCCTTTCATTCCAACCACTAATAAACTAACTTTTAAACCATCAAAACAACAATAAATAATATTATATATATACGTGGTCCTAATATTTAGCTTCCATTAGATAGAATTATTTAAGTAATTCATTGTTTGTAAGAAAATAAATTACAAGATGTTAAATTTTACTATTATTGTAAAGAATAAAAATAAAAATTAAATTATTTAAAGGTTAAATATGTTTTTTATTTTTTAAAATTAATTTTTGTCTTTAGTTAAAGTTTTAGAACTTTTGAATACTTTTAATAAGAAAATTGGAATAGATTCTTATCCGTGTTTTTTTTTTAAGTAATAAAGAGATTTTTAATATAGACGATATTATAATATTTTGTTTGGATTGAAAATTGGATGAAGTTGTGGTCTTAGAAGTGATGCTTGTACTAATTAATGAACTATTTTTCAGATTTCGCAATCATTACGTGTGTGTGGATGGATATGGATATGTATATAATATATTATTATAATTATTGTTGTTAATATGGTTAAGAAGAACTGTGAATCAAGTTCATAAAAGAAAAAGAGAGGTGGACTCGTGACCCTACCACCCCTGAGGTCCATGACCATGTACAATTGTGTGGATGAGCTTTTATATGAAGAGTTCTCTTGCTAAATTTTAAAAAACTATTAAATAGAAACACATTTTATAAAATGATGTTGTAAATAATTGATTATATAAGTATAACTAATGATATATAAAAAGAGACTATAACATCGATACCAGTACCTCATTTCAGTCATTAAAATATCAAAATAAAATAAAATAAAAAAACTGTATAAAAACTTATTAAATATGGATAATTATGATATAAAAAATTCTAAGAGATGTAAATAAATTTGGTTCTTATAATTGCATATTTTTTTATAAATAATAAATATAGCTATATTTTTTACCTCTTCATATATTCAAGTTAAATAATATTATATATATAAATATATGCATATATATATATATATGGAAAGTAATAAAGTAATATCGAGGTGTAGCTTTCACCAAATATTACACTGTTTAATATATTTCAATTGAATATGTTTCTTTTAACTCGCCTTGTAATCATTAAACAATTTAAAATATTGTTAATTTTAAATAACAAAGTTTTATTACACAAAAAGGTCTTATATTTCAAAAATTCTATATTAGTTAAATGTAACAAATATGTAACAAACATGTCATTTTATTTTTATTTTTTTATAAAAAGTTTTTATGTTAATCATCACTGTGCAACTTGACATCTCAACTAGGCTGACACCTCAAGTAACAACAATCATTTGCCAACACATAAAAAAAATATTATTTAAAAAAAAATAAAAAAAATATGGGAAACTAGACCAAAACTCATATGATACATAGGTGGACTATACATATTCATAAGAATTCTAAGAACAGACTAGATGGAAATATATTATACCAATGGAATGATTCTTTATTAATAAATCCTAAATTAATCAGCTTATCAGCACACACATTTCCTTCACGAAAATATATGAGTAACCCTAAACCAGATTGTCTCACAGAAATTAAGATAAGTATCTCATTGATTACAAAACATTCCCGGAACATTAGTCTTAGTAGTAAAAGCAACACAAACCAAGGCAGAATCACATTCAACCCAGACATTAGTAAGTCCCATCTTTTGAGTTTCCTTCATAGCTTGTATAACTCCATAAAACTCAACAACCAAAACAGTCTGAACTTCAAGAAATGCTGAAAAAGCACAAATAAATTCTCTCATACCCCACGAAAAATTCCTCCACAAGTAGTAAGACCAGGATACCCCTAACAGCCTCATCAATGTTAATTTTAACCCAGCCTGGTGAAGGAAATTCCCATCTAACAGGAAGAGGACGAAGAACTTTACCACTACGAGTCTTAATACTAAAAAACTTAATCACGTTGAAATCCAACATATCATTCTTCATTAAAGCTTTAGACGAATTTACCACTAAACAAGTTAAATCTTTAATTACCGAAATAGCCTAAGAAACCTCAATCTTATCCTGAAATCTAGCATAATTCCTCATACGCCATATCATCAATATAGAAAAGGTTATCACAACAAGTTTAATCAATTTAACCAAAGGACTACCATCACTCTTAATAAAAGAAAGAAGATCATCCTTATTAGAGAAATGAGAAGTAAGACAAATCTGTCGAACCCAACTTCAAATATGCAATGCATTAGAACATTAAAAAAATAGATGTTAAATAGATTCCTCATGCTTTTTACAAAGCGTACACATAAAACATATATGCAAACCCTTATTCCGAATATGTTGATTTGTAGGAAGTCGCCCATGAAATTTTTTACACTGAGTACTAGAGTTTTGAAAGGCGAAATAGATGAAGACCAAATGAATTTACCCCAAACCACATGAAACTCTTGGAATCCTGTTCCTCTCTAACCATGATATGATTAAAAAATGAGACATTTACGGTAAAGATAAGGGAATATTCCAATCACAACCTATACAAAATTGAGAGACGATATCCGGAATGCTAACACCATCAGAGAATCCTGTAATATTTGTTAAAGAAGTAGTAGAACACCATTTATCATTCTAAAAATTAATAAAAGAACCCGTACTAACAGTCTAAGAAGTATAATCAAATATGGTAGAATAAAATTGCTTAATTTCAAGACAAAGAGAAGAGGATCTATAAACCATTCTAAACTCGTATTTTGATTTAAGAACCTGGCTTTTAATAATAAAGACTAATGTCTATTGCTATAAGCAAAGTTCCAAAGAAAACATGTCATTTTCTTAATAACGGCATCAAAGCTTAATTTAATATACCTTTTCATACATAAGTAACCCAATAAATTTATTAAATTATTACAATATTTAATAAGTTTATAAATTTTTAATAATTTTAATTAATATATTATTTATTTCTCATTTTAGAACAATTTTTTTCTTTATTTTAAATACTCTTTTATTATATTACTTCAATGAAATAAAAACTTTACAATAACTAAATAAAAGTTAAATATATTTTTTCAAATTTTAAAATTTTATTACACATAGCAAAAATATATATTTTACATCAATTAGTTATTACAAATAAGATATTAAAATAAATTCAATTTCATAAATTCGTATATTATTTCATATTTTATATAATTAAATAAATGAATAGATTTAATTATAAATACACTCAAATCATTAATTTTGAAATCAATATTTAAATTTTGTGTTTATTATTAAATAACTTAATATAGTTTAACAAAAATCTTAACATTAACTACATTTAAAATATATTTAAATTATTACAAAATAAATTTTAAATATTATCAGTGTTGTAAATATTCATTTTTTTAAAAATTTCATTGTTTTTAAAAAATAGAAAAAAATTTCTAGTCCTCTCATAATTCATTCCCCTCAAAATTTGGTTTAACTAAAATCTGACTTCTTTTCTTCTACAATAATATGTCCAAAAAGAAAGTCAAAATTTGGTTATTTAAAAACCAAAGTCTGATAATAAACAATAACAAGTACTATTTGAGTAAATATTGTGAATAGTATTCACTGGGAAAATATATTTTTCAACCTTGTAAAAAAAATTCACGTTTTAGCATAAATTATATACATAAAATTTTATATTGATCTACAATTATTTAATACTTCAATTACATATACTAAAATTGATATGGTATGCATTTTTTAAATATACTAAAATATAAATAATTTGATCACTTATTATTATTATTATTATTATTATTATTATTATGATTTAGTTTTAATTAAATATAAGCAATTATGATGATATGAGATAATGATTTAATTTAATGGTTATATCAACAAAATTTATGTTAAATTTAAAGTTATTAAGAATTTAATATTTTATCAAAATTATATTATTATAATTATCTCTTCGATATATATATATATATATATATATATATATAATTTAGTATAAATAATAAAAATTAGATCATACTTACTACTTTCCTTATTTTTTAAACTCTACTTTTTATATTCCAGCATATTAGTATTACGTTACCTAATAATGTTAGAAAATTAATTATAAAGTAAATATTTCAACTATTTTTCATTAATTTTAAAAATGTAAAAACTTGAATTGAGCAATTAAGATGAGAAGAATGTAAAATATGGATTTACACATATTTTATAAAATTGAAGCCCAGCTATCTCTATGTCCTGGGCCTTGGCTAGGGTAGATTCAAAGTCAGTAAGAAATTAAATAGGGTTTTGCTTCCTGCACCCCATAAGATTTGAAATACCAATTTTGCTCCTTGAAGAAAGTACAACATGCTGCACAGGAAACAAACCGGTTAAGGAGAAGAGATAAAAGATAGGGTTAAATTGAAAAACCCATAAGGACAATTAAGTCTTTTTCTATACTGAATGGGATACCGTTCAAATTTGGGGTGCAGAAAGCAAAAGTCAATTAAATAAATTGGAATAAGGTTGTCTGATTAAGTACACGTAATTTTAAGGATAAATTTAAAATATAAATAAACGAAAATATATGAAATTATCACTTAAATTAATAAATAAAGAAATATAATAGAATTTTTTGTTACCAAGGATGGGTATTTATCTTAATACATATAATACTATGCTTAAGAGGCAAAATTATTGAAATTGAAAAAATTGACAATAATTATGTGAGTTAACTATTCATTTGATATGTTTTGTAAAATTTTCAAAAGATGTGTTACTAAGTTATTGTAAAGTATTTGTTTTACTTGAGGATTAGAATCATACGATATCTAACTACTATATCAATTCTTTTAAAAAATGTAAATATATATATATATAATTATACTTATCCATATTTATAATTAAAATTTATATACATAAAAGTAAAAAATAAATAAAAATAACCAATCTCTGAAAAAGCCCAAGTGTGACATTCTTCATAGTTATTGTAAAGCCCACAAAGGAACCAATGTTGAGAATGTGAGAGATGAGTAGGAAGAGATGACTGTTTCTTCATGCACCTCAATATATTCTTCTCTTATCTCCATAAATTTTCGTATTTCCAAAAATACTCCTCTGTAATATTCTGGATTACATAATTTGGAAGTCTTTTTTCAAATTCGTAATTAACTTCTGGATACATAATTCAAAAGCTTTTTTCAGATACATGATTAGTTTTCGAATTATGTAATCCATAAGTCTTTTTTACCTTCCAGATTATATAATCTGAAAGTTTTTTTTAAATGTGTATCCAAATTATGTAATCTAGAAACTACTCTATGGGAATGACACAAAGAATAGAAAAATATTTTCACGTTTTGTATGAAAGTGTGAGAAGGAAACAGTCGGAAGAGATTGTGAGGGGGAAAAGATATTCACAAAAGAAAGAAGACACGGTTGGTTAGATGGGACAAACATGTTCATCCATGGATCCAGACCAGATATACAAAAATCATATGTTGGGTTTCGATTTGACGGAATTTATGAAAGTAATTCAAATTGAATAATTTTGGATTTAAAAATAAAAGTTTGAAGCCTTGTATTTTTTGTTTTGTTAAATCTAACTTTTTTTTTATAATATTATCTGTTTGTTTTAATCAATTTGTCAAAGGTTAATATTTATTTAAGTTAAATTTAAATATGATTATTTTTCAGTCATCATCATCAAGTTTATAACTTTTCTTATATATGTCATTTTTACCTCGTTGATGATATTAGTTAGAGTTTGTTTATCCAAATTTACAGAGATTTTTTTATCTAATGTTAAACATAACTTTTTTTGTTGACATCAAGATGTTATTTTTGTCAACTTATATTAGAATGTAATTAAGTTAAAGTTTTTTCCTAATTAATGTTAATTATAATTTTTTTACCAACATTGGAAAATTTATTTTTTGGTTAATTTAAATTAGGATTTTTTATTTGATGTTGATAAAAACTATCTTTTAATCAACATTGTTAGAATTATTTATTTATTGATATAGGTGAGAATTATTCCTAATTAATGTTTGTTAGGATTTGTTGAGCTAGTGTTCGTGAAGTCATCTTAAAACCAATGAAATTTGGTTGTTGAAGTCTTGTGTAATTATTTTCTAAGGATGGTTGACATCACCAGTGTTATTTGATGATGGTATTCATATTTAGTATTTCTATATTGAAAAATAACTGAATAATTTCCAAAAATTAAATACAAAGTTTAATAAATTTTTGAATTATCTTATTTGCTCAAATAAATAATTGAAATTCAAATTTGAAATTTTTGAAAATTATAATTTTTTTTGTTATGTAAGTGGTCGAAGAAACATTTAGTGTTTGAAAACCGAACACGGATCGGTCCCTTACGGATAAATCTCATGTTAAGGCAATCAATTAAGCAAAATAAATATGTATGTAACTATCCCTTAATCACCAGATTAATTCGCTAAATCGTGTCAAATACTGACCCACCTAGTATCCTATACATTTACAAGAGTAATCAATACTCTAACCATCATATACCAAACTCCTAGATTAAGAGTCAAAGTATCTTTTGTAAGTATACCACCTCTGATGGAGACCAAGAAGTAGAACCAAGGACCGAAACCATTAACAATTATTTTAAGAGTAAGAATTTATATAAAATTGGAAGCTTGAGATTGAATGCTCACATGTGTGAAAGAGAAGTGGTAAACTTGAACAATCATCCATTTGGATTTTGGGGGAAAAAATCTTAGCCCCACTTTAGACTAAAGAAATATCTAAGATTTGTTGGAAACATCTGATTTGTCCTGAACATGGAAAAATGGATCTTGAACTGAAATAACACACTTTTTCTAGAAGGCTCTTGGAATTATGAATTTGAAGCTAGGTGGGTAGCCATATATCCTATAATACAAACATGATAACATCCACAATTGTGACATTTTCTACCACACAATGTGCACCCTCTTTTTCAACTCTCACAATTTTCTATTCATAAGCTTGTACAATTCTGTGACCTTCTTCACAATGTGAAAAGCTAACAAGATAACACAAATTCAGACACAAAAGTGTAAACAACTTTCTGCATTCAGTCAAAAATGTACAAGTGTAAACATGACCACTTATGGACTTTCAATAACTAATGTTTTAGTTAAACTATTTACACAAAAGAACTTTTAAAAATTAAAATTAATTTATAAAAAAATATCCGATATGATTTCTTTTATTTTCTAACTTAGATATAAGTTAAATTTTGGATTGATTTTCCCAAAATAATGAAACTGAAGCAATATATATACACCAAATTCCTAACTTTTCCAGAGAAGATGGCTATGACTTTTGGATAAACTAGCATTCCACTATCTACCCAATTCATTGAATGACAATCTCAATTGGTGATTCTCACACTCTATCATTAATTTTAGTTAAATACTATTTTCAGAAAATATATTTCGATATTTTTTTACTGACACTTTCATAAAAAATCAAAAAAGAAAAGTAAAATAAACTTCTCCCTACATTAAATTAGGTTATGTATAAATTATTTTTTTAGAATGATTTCATATATTAACTTATTTTTTAAAATATTATAACATTTGTATATTTATTTTTTTTCTTTTGTTTTTTTTCTATCAAAAGTTCTTGTAAAATTATTTTCTAAGTTTTTCACTTTCTTATTTTTCTTAATTTCTTATACTAAACCACATCTCTCTCAATATCAAATCATATATGGTAGTATTTTTTGAGACAAAGATTAATCATATCCTTATATCATAACTATTTTTCCTTATACGAGGAGTTACCTTTAATTTTTTGTTTGTTTATAATGATAATGACTTGAGAGTTAAACATATTAGCTAAAATTGATTTTATAATGTATGAAAGTATAATTATATCTTTTTTTCATACATTTAGAATTAGTATTCAATTTAATTTAGTGGTTCTAAAAATAATCAATTTAGTACCAAAAGTTTTTTTAAAATGTTCAATTTGGTCCATTTCGTTAATTTTCCACCAATAACATTAACTATTGATGACATGGTGCACAGAGTAGCATGGTTTGCACACATGATGGACTGAACAAAATTTTAGGATTTAAAAAATAGAAAAAGAAAATTGAGAGAGAGAGAAGCAGAAACAACGACGATTATGGTGGTGGAGGTAAGAGAGCTACGATAACTTGAAAGAACGTGATTTCTCTCAAAGTATACTAGATGTAATGGAGAGTATTTGTGAGAAAATTATACATGAAAGGGACGTGTTCTTCATCAATGCTTATGAGGATTCCAATCTAAAGCAGGAGAGGAACAAACACCATCTAAGGAAATGCAGAATCAATTGCCATATTCTCTCTCAAAGTAAGAAGAAGACATGGGATTTGAGCAAAGAAAAAAAATTCCTTCATCCCAAGTTCATCAACTTTTCATTTGCCTTCAAACTTGCACCTCAGATCAAATAGCATGGCTTACTCATCAGTTACTAAAACTAGTTATAAGGAAGAGAAAAATAAGATAAAAGGTTATTATTTACTTTGAAGTAGGGGTGGCAAAGCAGGCCGACTCGCTCCGCATAAGCCCACCCGCTTAGGCCCGCCCCGCATACAAAATGTGGGTTGGTTTTCATGACCCGCTCCGCATGTAGGTTGACTCGCAGGCTTGCGGGTCGGGCCATTCTTTTTTTTTGAATGTAGAGGAAGGGTGGAGGCAGTAGCGGTGTGCAGCTGCAGAGTGACATTAGCGCGCGACAGTTGCAGGCGAAGCCATGTGAAGTCGCAAGCGAAGCGAGCGACACTCCAAAGGATAGTGTGTCGTGTGTTGTGTGCGTTTTTTGGAACAACGTAACTGCGTTGTGTTTTGAGTGAAAACCAAATTTTCTTTTACTCAAAGTTGTCACTCCTCCATTGGACCAAGTGAAAACCTAATTTTCTTTCACTCAAAGTTGTCACTTCTACACTAGATCATTACTATCAAGTCAATTATTTTTTTTATAATTCTTCTTTACGGGCTACCCTGTCCCGCCTTGCTGTTGGTCCGCGTGGACCACGAGCTACGGATCGGCCCACACCACTTCTTCATTCGTTACCCCTACTTTAAAGGTGACTGAAGAGTAGTGAAGATCGTTAGCATCCACTTATAAAGATCATTAAAAAAAAATTCATTGTAAGGTGCAACATACTTTCTCTACATCATTAATAATTATTCAAAAACAACTAAACATTTAAACAATCAAACAATTTAAAATAAAATATTTAAATTCAATATATTTATCTGTTAATTTTTTAAAACATATTTATAAAAAAAGATAATGTATTTCCTACCTAATTTAACAAAACTTTATATGGAGTTCTTCAAGAAAAATGTTTTGTAACATTTTGAAGTTTAAAAAAAATGAAAAGTAAAATAGAAAGAAGCCAAAAGAGAAGAGCCATGTAGCGGCAGACAAACCTTTCCAAGATATAACAATGATGATTTTGATCACTTTTTCATGATTGGTGATTAAATTATTACATTTTACATTCAATGATCAAATGAAATTCCGCAACACCTATATAAATTAAGTCATTTTAACGAAGTCTATCTACTATCGTCAATAAAAAGAAAATAACATTATAACATACCAAACATAATAATTCCCTTCCAAGAATACTTTAAACATGTTTGATTAAAAAAAATCACCACAAGTTATTATTCAAATGGTTGATAATTTCTTAGTCGTATTAAACAAATTTTTAAATAGTATTTGGAGTGGAAGATTTTTTTTTTAATTATAAGATTATCAAATATAAACAACTAAAGATATATATTTTAAATTTCACTTGCACCCACATGATGAAATTTCTTTATTTAGCAAAGTGAATCAGAACAAAAATAAGTATACGTATTAAATTAAAATAGTGTAATAATGAGTTATACCTAATTTTTATTCTGATCATGTGTGGTTAACTTGAGTTTTTGGTGTTCTAGAAAAAGGAAAAAGAATGGAATCTTATGATCTTATTCGATAAAAAAAAAATTGTACGGTGGATGTAATCTAACCACTTTGGTACTTCATCAATCACAAGAGAGAGAATTACAGAGTGTGACATGCTTTTTCTAGATACACTAAACATCACTAATATCAAGTGATTATCACATGTGATTAGACATTAGAGATAATTTCAAGTTTTGTAAGTATGATAAAATAGCCCTAAGTTTTTTAAATTATATAAGAATTAAAAGAAATTATATTAAATTTTATAGAAATGAAAAAAAAATAATCAAAAGGATATGTCTTACAATAGAAGTGATTTGATTAAATAATGGTAATTTGAATTCTTAGGAGTGATTAAATGAAAAAAATAATTAGCATATAATTATGGAGAGAGTTGGAATATGTCACATAAAGGATACTGTAATCTGAGGGATGTGATGGGAAGTGTAAAGGTGATAATAACTTGAATATAATGGAACTCATCCCTTATCTTCTAATTTATATTTACAACTCAAATAATGATGAGTGTCTCTTTTCTTAAACCCAAAAGGTGGAAAATGTATCTATTAAATGGAACATTATATATACTTTACTTGAGCATAGTTTATTTTATTTATTTTTTAATACTTTTGACTTTGTTTTAGAAAAGGAAGTGGGGGTTATAAAATAGTTTTAGAAAGTTAAGTTCTTTAACTTTTATCTTCAAAAGTAATTTTTTTTCATATTTTGTTTTTGGGGTAAATTTTTTTTGTCCAACTTTTGATTTGTGTATTTTATTTATTTATTTTGATCATTGTTGTTTTAATTTAGTTGTGTTTAGTTTGTGTAATATTTTGTTCATTCTAAATTAGTCCTCTTAATGATAGGCATTAAAAGAAAAATAAATTCCATGTTACAAGATTAAAAAAAACATACATTTCACCTTAATTGGAACAAAACAACAACAACTTTAAATTCAGGAACCAAACAAAAATATTTTAGAAAAAAATAAAAATATAACTATTACATTCCATTTTTTCAAAATGATCTATTACTATAATAAAATTATTAAATAAAAATTAAATCTCAAGATTCAAAATAATTAATTACTTTATTTTTAAAATAAAAAACGTTTCTTAACATTTTTCAATCACGTAAAATATATTTACTCTATCATCTACTTATTAACTATAATATGTAGTAACATTATTAATTTTATAACAAATTATTTTAAAATAATATTAGGGATAATGTTTTATTTGAAGTGATAATGTTAAAGTTTTTAAATTGGGAGTAGAAATTAATTTGTCATTTGACTTGAATTTTGAAATTAAAAAATTGTGACAAATTATGTGGCGAAAGGTGGTAAATGAAAAACTACACGGGGACGTGTCAGTCATAAGTCCCCTGCATTTGGGTTTCATGCACGTGGACTGCCCTCTCACAAACCCCCACACCACATTCTTAGCGCGTGCACCTAATTCAAATATTTTTTTTTTCATCACCAAAATTTCACTACATAATATATTATTCATAATATTTACTAAAATAATTTAATTTATTATTCATAGAAAGAACTCAATATCTAATAATTGAAGTTTTATTTTCATTTTAATTCACTATTATATAAAGAGAGAACTCAAAATTCTTAAATATCAAATTTTGTATTGCCCTTAAGTTTGTTGGATAAATTATCCTTAGTTAAGGTTAAAAAGAGTGGACCTTCAGTCTTAGATATAATATAACTAGATCTATCACTATATTTGAAATATTGTCTGTTTTGAAAGTCAACACCTCAATAGATTGAAATGAAGAAATATATAAATTGTCATTATCATCGAATAAATGAGACCTCACTCATTTATTTATAAGATTGAAATCTAAAATCTTACCAAGAATGTTAGATTCCTCACCTAGAAAAAGTAACAGAAAACGACAAAATACCAGTGTGACACACGTGCTCCAAATTCGCGTCCTCGTACCACTCCCAGAACCTTGATTAGTTGTCTTTTTAACTGTGTTCAAGGCGTTGTTGGCTCAACCTCAAACAAAGTTCACAGGCCCACACATCAACCTCAAAGTCCTTCACAACACAACACACAATCATAATAACACTTCCTGCAATTACATTTTACTTGCACACACACACACAAATTTTCCCAAAGAAAAAAAATCACACTTTTCTCTAACAGAGACCATGTTTGTCCTAGAAAATGGTGCGAAGAAGGGGGAAGACCCAAGGCTTCAAGCCATCTCCGAAGCCATCAGAGTGGTGCCTCACTTCCCCAAACAAGGTCTTAATTTCATCATTACAATAATACTAATGTCTGGTGCTAATACTAAAGATACTAATACTGATGAATGCTGATACTTTAAGTTTTTCATTTTTCAATTCTTATAAATTATGCTGTTGTTATTAAATGAAATGAACCACAGGAATAATGTTTCAAGACATAACAACATTGTTGTTGGATCACAACGCGTTCAAAGACGCGGTTGGCATTTTTGTTGATCGTTACAGAGACATGGATATTTCTGTTGTTGCTGGTAATCTAACTATACTCTATCTTCCTCTGCATGAACGACCCTTATAGAACTCAGAACTCACAACCATATTTTCATCTTTTTTTAATTCTTAGTTATTGTTACTATTGAAAGACGAGTAAATATGAGTACTGTAGTGTATGTATGAACTTCTTTGCATGAAAGGTGAAGCAATTTCTGTGGGAAATTGAGGTTCTGCATCAGCCATGTTCTTCTTCTATTTTAGTTTCAAAAGGGTTTGCTTTTGGCCGTTTTTTTAATGCAACTGATATATCAAATATTCTTTGTATATCAGTTCTTAGTTCTCATATATAACTGCATGTATGTTGAAATTTGCAAGGGGAATGACTCTTCTTTTCTTTGTTCCTTTAAGCTCTATGTTGGGTAAGAACTGAGTGAGAGTAACTTTCTTCTGGTTCAACTTGAGAGGTTCCTTTAGGTAACAGTTAAATCAAACTCATACATGGTAACTAAGTTTAAAAAAATTGGCTTTTCACCACAATTTTAATTCCATCGTCAAGGTTTTTTGGAATCTTCGTGAACAGAATTGTGACTGCATAGTTGTATTTGTCCGTAATTTTTCATAATGCTAAATATTGTATTGGAGTCATAATCATAATTGCATGATAAGTCATTTTAACTTTTTAAGCAAAAGATGCATTCATTGAATCTCTTAGTTGTTTACCTTTCATGACGCAACACTGAATTTTGCTATTCAGATGGCACTACTAAATCATGTTTAAGATTATGTTTTGGCAATTCGATTTGCACTGGCATTTGCAACCCTGTGAACATGTTCAATATCTTAATAATGGTGACCCTTTTGATTTAGGAGCTAGTAAATGTTGGCTTTTATTGGTTTACATGCTAATGCAATTGGATTGGATTGGATTATATGCAGGGGTTGAAGCCAGGGGATTCATTTTTGGTTCCTCAATTGCGTTAGGCATTGGTGCCAAGTTTGTTCCTTTATGCAAAGCTGGAAAGCTGCCAGGTATATCTGTGTTGTGGTGAACATAATTGAGCACTACTGTTAATCTTAATCTGTTTTAAGTTAAAAGTAGAATATACCAACTTATCCCAAAAGAAATGCACCTGAATGAAGACCATTTTCGGTGGATGGGAGGGTCTATTCTGAGTGGAAAGGCCTTGTCATAGTCATATAATTTGGTTATTCATTATTACTTATGGTGCTGTTTTACTGTTAATGTTTGTGGATTACTCGTTTATCCAATCTCAAATTGGTTCCAACTTTTGTATTTTTTGTTCTTAGAGGAAGAACCTAAACAAGTTCCCTAATGTCATAGTATATGGAATCATCGTTTTAATTGGAATAGATGTTTGTGGCTGTACTGTCCTTGATCTTCAGTGAGCAATCTTATCAGTATACATCTACTATTTGACATATCACGATTCATTCTAGTTATGAAAACAAGATACCAAAATAAAGCATGTTATGTACTTTGAAACAGTTCATTCTCTGCTTATTTTTATGGTAAATATTTGATTGATCATGTAAGTTGAAAGTAACTCTGGGGTCCAATAACTATTCTCATCAACAAGATTCTTAGGCTCTTTTAGCTGTATCTATCAATTTAAACTACTACTTGTTCCTGTGCATTAATTTGGTCTACACATTCACACCTAATCTTTGACTTGCTTCATGTTTAGGTGAAGTAATTTCAGAAAAATATGTTCTAGAATATGGCACTGATTGTTTGGAGTTGCATGTTGGGGCTGTTGAATCCAGTGAACGGGTGATAATTATTGATGATTTGGTGGCCACAGGTGGAACTCTATCAGCAGCAATTAGACTTCTAGGTGATTTGCTCTTGCAGGCTTTCATGATTGAAATAACTGTTTTGTTCTATATTCTTTTTTGCAAGAAAAATTCTCTTCTAAATTCAATGTGTTTCTGTGGTGAGTAACTAAAGATGTATTCAGCTTTAATTTCTTATGAGTGTAGACCATGATGCACTTTAAATTAAGGGTTCATTCATTCATATGACTGTCTTGTCACACTTCTACATAGTGCAATACTAGAAAAAGATGCATGTTCAAATATAAAAAAAAAAACTTTATGAATTAACTCCTATTTTTTTGTGTTGTCCCTAAAATGCTTAAGTTTCTTTTAATTCATTTTGTAGAACGTGCTGGTGCTGAAGTGGTGGAGTGTGCTTGTGTGATTGGTCTGTCTGATCTCAAGGTATTGGCTAAATTAAATCATTGCTTTTGTAAGTTGTTTGCTAGCTAGTCTTACAAAATTCCATCTTCTTGTTCTTGGCATGCTAAAGTAAAGTTCTTCACCAAATTCATACTTTTTTTTCTGATACAATATTTCTAGATTACAAAATATTAACAATTCATCTTTCAAACATATCTATAGCTTGAAACTATATAATTGGTTGTTCCATGATGTTCTTATTTTCCTTTTCAAATCATGGAAATGAAACAAACTATAGCCTTCTTTCAGGTAAGGTGCAAGCTTAATGGAAAGCCACTTTATATCCTTTTGGAGCCACGCCAAATAGAGAATGGTTTTTGAAGTGGAAATTGAAATTGCACACTACACATGAAGAAATGGTTGCATATAATGGACCATTTGGAGTTTGGTGAACTCTACAATGGCTTTGTTTGGAGGTCTCACAATGCCAACTTCAAAAATCCTTATCCAATGGAGGCACCATTTTGCTAATTTAGAGACATTTCAGTAGAGGCCAAATGGTACCTTAATTTATTCTTTATGGAACTTGGTTCTTCTTATCCCTTTTTGACATATATGTTTAGGAGTTATGATTATAATATATGTGTCTCACTTCAAGATTGCACTTCTTTTTGGACTGTTTCATAATATACACTTTTAATGTTCAGTAGAAGTTTATTTTTTAACATATGCTTGTATTGTGGTTTGTCACTTTAATGAAAAATAATAAGGTTTTATATGATTTTTTAATGTGGATATTTATTGCGAGATAATAATTTTAGAAATTTGCCAAATATATAGTATGATAACAGTAACATCTTATGATGTTAAGCGTAAATTGTACTACCTTATTTGATATTTATGGTGAAATCGTTTGAATAGTACCGTTCTCCTTTTGGATTTCTTTTCCATTCATTTTCAATGAGGCAACTGCTTCCGGCACGAGATTACTGCACCCAATTTCAGTGCACCCAATTTCAGCGGAAAAAACAAAAATGTCCTTAAAAAAATTGGGGTACGTATAAAAAATATATTCTGGATCTCCTTTTCTGGAATATGTTTCCAGATTTTTTTTTTCCAAAACAAATTTTTTTTAAACAATTTCTTCCTGCACCATATCAATTTTGACCTGCACCCTATCATTTTTACAAAATCTCAAAACTACCCTTATTCCAGATTTGAAAATCCAGAACACAAAATTAAAAATATATTCTCGATAAAAATTTCCGGAATTCAAAAATGTGTTTTGGATATTAAAATCCGAAATATTTTCAAATAAAATGTTTCGAAAGTGATTTTTATTTACACCCTCATTTTGTGTTGTGTAAGGTTATTTTCGACATTTATGAGGGTATTTTTATCATTTTTGATAGTGGATTGGGTGCATGTTGTAATTGATATGATGCGGAAGAAATTGCCTTTTTTTTATACGAATTTTCTTATTTGGAATGGGATTTTGATTTTTTTTTCCAGATTTTTATTTCTAAAACACAATAATCTCTTCCAAATCTACTTTTCCATAATGTATTATTTTTAATTCTGAATTTTTTTTATTCAAAATGGAATTTTAATTTTTATTTTTGAATTTTTATTTCCAAAACACAATAATTTTTTATGGATTTAATTTTTCAAAATGTATTATTTTCAATTCTGAATTTTTATTTCCTTTAGAATTTTTATTTCTGAAATAAAGGGAACTTTCAAAATTTTAAAAAAATTGTGTTGGGTCCGGGTTGAAAAATGTTGGATGTAGAAAGAATTTACCTTTGAATAATGATAACATCTCTTTTGATTAAAACTTTATAATTATGTTTGTATTTGGGTGGGTACTACTCATTCGGATGGGAAAAACGAGGATGCCATGTAAGGAATAATCTAGAGAGGGAGAGAGACCGAAAGCAAAAGGAAACAGTGTGAGAGAGAAGATAAAGAAAACATAATGTATTATAATTTAAAAGAAAAATAGAATACAAGACTTTATAAAGTGCGTAGCACTTTATGATGATAATGGAGTAAATGTTATTAATTAATATTCTCCTTAAACTAATGGTTGGAATCACAACAATCACCGTTAGTTTATCCCTAAATGAGTGTAAAGAAGGAGTAGATAGAAGCCCATTAGTTTATCCCTAAATGAGTGAAAAGAAGAAGCAGACATAGGCCTGGTAAGTATATCCCTTTCGTTTGTTTTATTAGAAGTAAGATGATCCAAGAGTGATCCTGCATTAGACTCGCCAGGAACATCAATTGTCAAATTACCAATAGGGTTTTTTCAGGAGCTTCGGTTGCGAATCTTTCTTCCGATACTCTTTATGTTGTTTAGGAATTGCGACCTTCCCTTGTTCCTGTTCATCAGGAGTTGTCTTCTGAGAAGGCTTATGTTGAGGTCTAAGAACACAAACTTGATCATGAATCACGCGGTACTGAGCAAGCTCATACCCAATCATCTTACAGTGAGAGTAGAATGGAGGGACCATTCATATTCCACATCGGCTAAAAAAACAAAGTCTGAACATTCAACCAAGAGCTGATCGAGAAGAGGGGATAACAAATCAATATCCACCAGCACTCTAGCAAACAAACCCATACTCTTTCTCATGGTATGATCATTCAAATACAAAAAAGTACCAATGCCTCTAGTGATGGAAAATATCGCCCTTGGTCTCCAATATTCCAAAGGCAAATGGTAGATTCTAACCCAGGCGTGAGTTTTAGTACTCTTCATAGTAGATAGAACAAAGTCTTTTGTCCAGGAAAACAATCTCAAGAAACCAGGAGATAGCTACAATGAACCCATCCCGAGAGTCCACTACATGTCTTCTAAAGAAGAGAACTCAAACTCATAAAAACCCTTCCCAAAAGGGATTGATTTCCACGGTCCAATAGCCTTCCACACAAGTTGCAACTTTTTAGTTAAATCAATGAGTGTGAAAGGTTTATGCCCCTTAGATAGAATAATTCGACCATGTAGATGGGTCCTTCAATCTTCAAGACTAGCCAAGTAATCTTCCCCATCAACCCGGACAACAGCCATGTCCCCGTTAATACAAGGAGTAGGTAGCTGAGACAAAGAAATGTTACATGTATTTCTCAAAGCCTGAGCAAAAGTTTTCCTTTGGCTTGACATAGCAGACATTTTCTTATTAGGAAACACTTCTCGATCCATCAAACAAGCCCATGAGATGAGAAAACCCGTAGAACCCTCCGTCATTCTCAAATGCCAACAAGCTGTCGACCAGCCCCCCAACCACCACCATCCCACTGGTCGCACCACCATTGCTTACCAGCCGCACCAGAGAAGACACATAAGGTGGCAACTTTTGTTGTGTGCAATGCCTTGACACCACCGCCAGCAACACTTGTACACATTTAAGGTTTAGGGTTTAGAAAAGTTTTTCTTTTCTCATTTGCATTCTCTATAAATTTCTAATCTCATCCTTTATTAGATTAACGATGAGAGACTATCTTTGGACTCTTGATAGTGATTAGAGCTAAATTGCTCGATCATATTTTTTTTAGAGTAAGTTCTTTATGTTCATTCTTTCTTTGACTCAATTTGTGTTTTCATTTACTTAGGTAAACATGCTTTCCATTTACTGTATGTGACTTCAGGATTAATCCTATTAGTCCAGGGTCCTAGTGATGTACTCAGATGATTGATCAGAACTATGTGCAGCAGGTTAGACTATCCTTGTTTTTCTTAGGAGTTAGAACACTTTGTGAGTGCTCATCCTTCTAATCAGGTAAAAGAAGCTAGTGTTATCTTTCAATAAAACTCTAGGTTAGAGAATATGGATGTGAAGGTGATGTGGTCGCAAGTTCAAAAATTTTATTGCAGGGTTTTCTTTCTTGATTGAAATAGATATTAATTGATGAAAATGGTTGGAAGTTTAAACAATTGTATAAGTGGTTGATGATTTAAATTAATTGTGATGTGTATTTTGAAGTTAAGACTTGATTTTTACTTGTTAAATTGTGTTTTTTAAATGAGTTATACTTGCTCTTTGCTTCAAATTCGTTAGGCACATTTTCCCTATGCTAAGCGGATTTGAGTTGTAGTGTTTGGGGTGCTCTCGACCTTAAATTTGCTCAGCACAAATTTCATACACTTATGTGTATCTGAGTTGCAGTGTTTGGGTTGTTCTTTGTCCCCAAATGCCTTTAGCACCAACTTTTTATGCTTAGCACCAACACCCTACGCCAAGCACCAACATCCTGCACTTAGCGCAAACACTCTGAGCTCAAGCCCAACTTCCTAAGCTCGAGCCGTTTTCACAACATTTGTCATTTTCACTCAACTACCTTTTTGTTTCTTTTATATAGACCATGAAATTGAATTAAATCTTACGAAAATTTATTATTTTGTAAATTGGAAGTGACTATAGTTTTCTAAAGGCTAATATTTTATTTAATTCATGCACTTAAAGGTTTAAAACAAGTAAATCTAACATTTATTAAAATATAAAACAAATACTCATCATATATTCAATTGATTTTAAAATTTTTAAATGTCATGAAATTATTATTGATATTTTCTAATAGTTATGAAAGTATAAATTTATGTGTGACTGAATGGTATGTTGATAAGTAAGATGAACCATACATCATATGAAAATGTAATCGAGACATAGTATTTTTAAGAAAAGAAATATTGTTTCTAGATGGTTAGGATGTGCATTGATTAAAAATTTGTCTAGAATGAGGTATGCTAACTCCACTAGTATATTAGAATTATAAAGATGAAGATTATTAGGTGGTGAGTCGAAGGAAACTACAACATTTTTGCCTTTAGGCAATGGTAAAATATACCACACATATAAAAGTGTTACCTAAACATAATAGAGGCCACAATTTTAGAGATGTGGCTTTAAGACTATAAGAAGCCACAAATTTTAAAACGTTGATACTTTAAGCCACAGGTTTAAAAACATTGATACTTTAAGCCACAAGTATAAAATTGTTGATACTTTAAGCCATGGTTATCTACGTGTGACCTTATGATGGGTTAAAAAAACCCGAATTAAATTATATCCAATTTTGCGGGAATCATTTTCTTTTTCCCTCTCTCGTGAAAAACACATTGAATACCTCTCACTCTCTGTACACCGTGTCTCCCTTTCACTTGCATTTTTTCCCTGTTTTTCCTCACTGCCTTTCCTCCCTATCTCGCGTTCCTCGTGTTCTTCCTCACTTCTCACATGGACAACACTGAACATTGTCTTTTTGAACAACATTGTACGTTCTTTTTCTGAACAATACTGAACATTCTCTTTATGGACTTAGGTTTGGAAAGTCTATCCCTCACCTGTCTCGCTCCTTCATCTATGTAATTTAGGGTTTTTCGTTAGGTTTTTTTCCTGTGCAAGGACATTTTCTCCTTAGGAGCCAAATGGATTTGGAGTGTTTGGAGTTTCAAAGGTTGTTATGGTTTTTAAGGTTTTGCATTGATAATGGGATTGCAACTATAGGGTATTTGAAATTCCTTGGTCTGATATGTATGTGTTCAGGTTTGTGTTCTGACCTGTCCTGACACCGATTAATTATGAAGTTGTAAAAACTAGAAACATCCTATGCCCTTATGTGCTTTTCTTTCTTCTTGCCTCCATAATGAAACAAATTCCCCCAACCTATGATCTGACTCACTCTTTTTCTTGATGTATAATAATGAGTAAACAACAAAAAGTTTGAATTTTAAAAGCAAAATGTCCTGACTAGACTGTGATATTTGTGGAGATAAAGTCATGCCATGGTCAATTATGTGTGATACTTGCTCATTTGGATGCATCATGGCCATTTGTTGGTAGATATCTTTGTCTACAAAGTTAATCATTGAGGGAAAGTTCTATGCCTTATAATTTGTAGCCTAAAGATAATAGTAGTTTGGACTATCACATAACATAGTAAAATAGTAAAAAAAAGGATACGACAAGGACACTTTATGTTTTCTACACAATTTTAGTATTAAAGAAAGACGATTGACATTGGATTAATTAGGTAAATTGACTTGTGCACTCATATAATCATAGTTACAACACATAATGGTTCATAATTTTTTCACGATGACTACGATTAGTCACTATAAATAAGATAAGAGTATTATAATAGTCAAGAAAATATAACATAACGTTTGAAGCATCACACCTTTAAGATTTTGAGTTTACATCTTACTTTGTCATCCCACACTCTACTTCTTTGAACTAAGGACAAACTTTTGTTCCATTTCTATTTCAAAGTCTCAAACGTAACTATACGTAACGTTTTTTTAGTTCTTTATATTAAAATCTCCCTTATTAACCAGTAGGTAAAACCAGACGACTTCTTTGTTTTAAGTGAACATATTCAACTATATTTATGGTTGTCGATTTGCTGTCAAATTAAAATGATTTTAGCATACACTAGTGCAAAATGTATAAACAAGTGTGGTTTATTTAGTGCGGCTTTGCGCTCAAACGCTTTCGTAAAAAATACGGTGGCATTTTTGTAATTAAGTTCATTTAAAGTGTGACTATTTGTATAGCCGTCCTCGTAAATCAAGCGTTTGGATTTACAAGGGCGGCTATTTGTACAACCGCCCTTGTAAATCAAAACGCTTTGATTTATGAGGACGGTTGTACAAATAGCCGCCCTTATAAATCCAAACGCTTGATTTACGAATGCGGCTTTAAAAATAGTCGCCTTCTTAAAACCTTTTTAACCCTAATTCAGAAACGCGCCACTTACGTTGTGATACTCTCCTTTCTCTCGCGCTTCGTTTCTCTTATGTGATTCCTCTTTTCTTCCTCTCTTCTTTGCATTGCCTTCATGCCATCAGTAAGCATTATCTTCCTCTCTTCTTCTTATGTTTTGTCTTATACCATTGCTAAGGTCATGCTTGGGAAGGTTTTTGTTTGCGCTATTTGTTGTGCCTTCCTCGTCGTTGTTGCCGTCTTGCTCTGTCATATATTTGCATTTCATTGGAGAATTTTTATTTGCGTTTTTTGGACTTTCATTGCGATGAAATACGAAGATGTATAATATGCACCAAGAGATCAAAAGAAATGCTAAAATAATGACCATGTTCTTTTTCAAAAAATATCAAAATTGAGAACTTTGATTAGAAACCAATCAACAACGAAAAAGCAAAGAAACCCTAAACGCCTATCGTAAATGCGATTTATAAATGCGGCTATGTAAATAGCCGCATTTATAAATCGAATTTACGAATGCGGCTATATATAGCCACCTTCTTATCTCTTCCATTTACAAATGCGTTCTCATCAAATGCGGTTATATAGCCACCCTTATAAATGTAAAATAGCCGCACTCGTTTTGCTTTTCTGCATCAGTGATAGATATGTCGAATGTTAGAGAAATGATAGTATAATTGTGGTCAAATGATCTTAAGTCGTCTCTCAACTAATCTAATAGTGAAATCCGTAAATTAGTGTTCAAAATCTATTTGCAGACAAAAAAATTAGCAATAACAATAAAGATAAAAAAAATGGAGGTTTTAATTTGTTTAAAAGTAAACATAAAATAAATGATTAAAACAGCATATAAAAAGTCATTGATCCCCAAGTTCTTTCACCATTGAATTCTTCGTAGATTATCTAAAGATTATATTCAATTCTAACACAAACCTAAACTAGATTGAACATGTGTCAATCTAATTCAGCTTGAAGCTCACCAATAAAGCATGTGTCTACTGGTTTAATCATTACCCACTTTGTTCCATGCGTATACTTCATGGGAATGTTTATATCCTCTCTCTTGAATCATGCGTCCAAGAAATTAATAGAACAATGTGAACTAACTAAGAAACCAAAGTTTAAGATAATGAAGACTCCCAATCATGCATTCAAGTACAACCTCTCACAAAAAAACAGTTTTCTAGGAGATTAGAAGATTAAAACAATTGCTATAGAGAATTGAAAAACAAAACTTTTATTGATTAAAACATCAAAACTCAATGGGGAATTACAAAGGAATCAACCAAAAAGGTTTATCCTTCCATGTGGAGGCAAAAAAATACAAAGATAAAAATGCAGAAAAGAGGAAACGACTATGCACTCAGAGAGATTGGTGTGTTCTATGTGTTTTCCCTGACTCTCCTTAAATAGACATGCTCCATGGAACCTCCTCCACATTTCATGTTGGAGACACCACTTTTGGAAGAGAAGATAGTGGAGAAAATTCAATTCCTACTTAGGTGGCGAAAATCTCTTCTACTTAGGTGGCGAAATCCTCTCAAATATTTTCTTCTATTTTGATTCAAAGAAGTAACTTGGACTTGATTTGACATAGGTTCAACTCGACTTGGACTGACTTGAGTTTGACCCATCTCAACTTGACCTATGTTCACTCGAATTAGACACAACCAAATTTGGATTGAGTAAATACTCTTTTTTATGTTTTCAAGTATTTTTTTCTTTCTATTTTCATGTTTAAAGAAGATTTTTTACATTAAAAATAACCAATGGGTTAACCCTGAATCGTGAGACTTTTGTGAAAATTTTGGCATCAATATATGAAATAAATATTCTTCCTATGCGATGTATAAGAATTTAACTACTTTTTTTAAGTATAATTTTATTTAATTTTAAAATAGTTTTACTAGCATCAATCGAGAAATTAGTCTTCTCAATGTTGAAAAGGAAAATCCTAACTAACATAGATCGAAAAATAACATCAACCTACATTATCTATCAAGTAATTTTAATTGATATTGGTTAAAAGAATGATCACACCTCACATCGGTTATCAATTTTGGTGACGCCGACAATAAACACCATGATTAACTTTAATTTGAAAAAAACTTCTAAAACTTTGATCTAAGCCAATAATGTCTTTGTCTTAGTTAGGTCTATGGCATTATAATCAAAATGAAGTTGAGGAAAAAAATACAAATAAAAGAGACATAAATTTAAAAATATAAAAAAATTAATTTTTTATTTGGAAAAAATCTCTAATTTTAAATAATATATAATCAAATTATAAAATTTCAATTTTTTTAAACTCCTTACTTAAAAAGATTTTTATTAAAAATAAATTACTCTCGAAGTATAACATGTCAAATTTATATATAACTCGTCAGATTATGGAGATAAATTAAATTAATTAATTATTAATTAATGTCCACTCTATTAAAAAGCAAAATTAGCTGTAAAAGAAAGTGAAGGTGATGCTGTAAATGCTAAATAGTGTCCACTAAGTCTTCATTATTAAAAAAAAAATTAAATAAAACATGGATTATATGGACATAAATTAAAAAAAAAAAGAAAAAAAATTGCGTGCGGTCAAAACTGAAACTATAAATAATAATAAAAATTCAAAATTTTGTAGGTTAAGTCCACTCAAACATAATATATATATATATATATATATATATATATATTTAAATTAAATTTAAATAAGTAATAAATTATGAAGGTTAAACCTATGCTTGTTTAAAAATTGTGTGATCATTTTGTTGACTAAACTCACGCTTATTTTAATAATCAAATATAAAATATAATTTTGTGTGGACAACATGTAGGCTAGACCTACGAAAAAAATTACGTCTATTTATTATAATTAGTGTCTTAATAAACATATTTTTTTTTTAGTGGTCTAAAGATTTTTCATTTCTAAAAAAATTATATCACAAATATTCTTTGAATAATATAATAAAGTTCATTAATGCATAACGTTTGACTATTAAAAAATATTAATGCAGAACGTTTGACCGTTAAAAAAATATTAATATCAATTTTCTTTAATGTATAACGTTTTTAGTCATTAGAAAGAATATTAATGTTAATAAAATTGTACGTTTTATACATTATTATGACCAACAAAATAATGTTCAATCCTATTTTAAACTGTCTGAATTTTATACACTTTTTAATATATTTTTTATTAGCTATTGAAAATAATAGTATTTTATTTATTTTGGTATTCTTATATTTTTTATTTTGATGAATTAAAACTTACTCTATTAAGTAAATATATCACATATCATCCTTATTCTGTCAAAATAGTAAAGTTGTACAAGTGATTTTGATACTTTAAAATATTAGAAAGTTGAAAAGTTAAAATATTTGGTATATTAATAATATATATTTTTGGTGATTATTAATATTATTTATTGATTTCTTCATTGTCTCATATGAATAACAATTATTACTGTTCTACTTTATTGCTTCAATTTAGTATACCATTATCTTTAAGCAGAACTGTGGCAAAATTATGTAATTCATTTTATATCTCATCTAACAATTCATAAATATTTTTATAAACCTAGAAATGATATATATATATATATATTAAAATATCAGTTTATAATATTTTTAATAAATAATTAAATGATGTTAATGATTACGTGTTTCTAGAAAAAAAAATTCTAAAGATCCTACACTTTTTTAAAGTAAATTGAAATGACCTATTCAAGATTGTTTAAAATGTGAGTGAACTTATTTCAAACTTCTTTTTAGTTAGGAAAATAGCACAACTTAAATGTTTTTCATCAATGGTGCTATGAAAAGAAAGAGTGTATATTATTTGTTAGAATATTTCTCAAATACTCCAATCTATTTTATTTATTTATTATTAATAAAAGAAATATTTAATTATACTTCATTGTAATTGTTTACTTTTAAGACTTATAATTTCAAAAGATAGTAGAAAACAAATAAATTTATAAGAAAAATGGTACTTAATAGTTAATTACTTATTTTATTAAGTAAGAAATTATTGTATAAAGGTAATTTTTTGTATACATACATATGATACAAAATTTTACATCCCCAAAGAGAAAAGCTAAGGCAATTATTTGAACTCTTAACAAGTGCTTCTATCATTATAAAATCATAGAAATATACATATACACACACCAACCTTGAATTGATAATAATCAAGAATAATATAAAAGATTTTAGAATTAATATGAGTGGATGCAATTCCCCCATCCATATATATATGGACAGTGAAGAATGATTTTGAGAACTGTCATGTGGTCCAACTCCAACAATGAGAAGAGTGATTGGTTTGTTGATGCTGATTTTACCTTTGGATCAATACATAGCCATCTGAATTTCAGAAAGCATATAAACAAACATGCATAGCTCCTACAAAGAATCCTCTCTCACCTTTCATTGTCACCATCCACTCACAGTGATCTCATACTTCTGTGCTCTCACCCTCTTGTGCTCATATGCAACTTCTTTTTTGGGAGTAAAATTAATAGTGGGGTAGAAAGAAATCAATAATTTTCCATATGTTTTTCAGCTTTATAGTTCTACAGCAACAATTACATCACAATCTCAGAGGGTATGCTGCACAAAACTACACAATATTGCTTGTGGCCAAAAACCTCAAAGTTTAGAAATTGTTTATTATTTTGGCTAAAAGGAGCAAACAAAGATCAATTTCTTCTCTCTTTTGTTTTTAGTGTAAACCTCACCTAAGGTTTAGTTTTCAAGATCACATTCTCAGCAACAGTGTGACATATCTGATGCAGTTGGACCAAAGTACCTAACACAGCAGTTCTTGCCGGTTATGTGTGTACATGTTTGGTTGTAAAAAGTTAAAAAAAAAAATGCAATTTTAACAGTATCTATACTTAATTGAGTCTTGCCATGAATATATATTAAATTTCTATTTTCTTGTTGATTAAAAGGAGTAGAAATAAAAAAAAAAAAAAAAAACTGGGTAGAAAGAAGTGATTCTAATTAAGCTTGATTGCATGTGTTGTGTGGCAGTCACAATTGCAGTTAAGTACGTCACCTGCGTTATGGTCCACTGTTTTATTTTTTTATGATTCCTTTAGTTGCAAATGTAAACTGATACAGTGATTTGAAAAACACATGCTTGTAATCAGACACTTACCTTCATCCCTCAGAAGGGTTTTGTTTGTGCTTCACACTTTTTTCTTTTCTTTTCAACATTCATCTTCTTTCTCCTTGAATCTTCAAAAAGTGGCAGATAAAACCCCAATCATTTTGGTTAAAAAAAGCAAATCCATCACCACTCATGTCAGTCCAAAATGCTGGTGCTTTTTCACTTCTGAAGCAAAAACAGATTACCAAAATTAATAAACAAATAATAATTATTACTTTACATGCAATTTATCCAGATTATTAACCTGACAATAATAATAATAATGACAACTATGAGTTTATTCTTCAAGATAGATTACAAGGAAAAAAAAAAAAAAACTGAAATTCAGTACTAATTAGTTAGACAAAATTGAAGAAGAACATATATAAAGAACACACAGCAGCAAAATCTGATAAAGAAAAAGATACATATATATATATAACATTGGTGTTATGTATAAATTGTGCAGAAAGAGAGACATGCCATATATATATATATATGAGAGGGGAATTGAAGCAGATCATCTCAGTGATTTTCCACAACTTTCTTGAATTGTGGTAATGTAAACTCTGTTGTATTGATGAGCTTAATTGGAAAAGCTCAAACAAAACACAGTTCAAGAAAGCCGTGGAAGATCACCAAAAAGATCATTCATCACAAAGTGACACCCTTCTCTATGAAATGGTTTTCTAAGAATGAACCAAAGGGGAGAGAGAAGAATAAGAGTGAATGGGAATAGGTAGAGGTTTCAATGTATATATATATATATATATATATATGTGTGTGTGTGTGTGTGTGTAAGTTGGTAATTAAAAGAGAGAGAGAGAGCAATTCTTTATTTCCACTAAAAAAAACATTTAAGATTTTATTAATGAGATAGACTACCAAAAAAAAGGCATTGTTAAAGTTACTAAACATCATGAAATTTTGTGAAGTAAATAAAGATTTTCTTATGTTGAAAATTGTACCCTTTTTTTCTTCTTAATATAGATTATGAAATTTTAATAAGTATCTTAGGACACTAGTTAAGGAATTAAAAAATATTATAAAAACATTGAAAATAGGTTTAAATTCATTTTTTATATCCTTAAAGTTTCATGAATGTAATTTTCATTCAATAAAAAATTAATTGCATATTTCAAATTTCAAATTTTTCCAAAATTAACTATGCTCTAATCCTAACACTAAAAAAAATATCATCAATTAAAAACTAATTTTAGATAAAAAAAATAATTAGTTGATATAGTAACTAAATTAGAGACTATTTTTAGAAAAAAAAAATTGGTTTCTAAATTGATATTTAATTAGCCACCAAGGTTTTAACTACCAAATTTATATTCTAAATTTGGTAGCAAAAACATTGTTTTTTAATTAAATACCAATTTAGAAACCATTTAATAATAATAGAAACTAATTTAAAAACTAAATTTTGTGTAGTCTATAAAATGATATCTAATTTAGTCACTATAACAACTAATTATTTTTAGTTAAAATTATTTTTTATTTCTTGATTTTCTTACTATCAAATTTTAAATAAATAAAAATTTAGACATGCATTATTTCGGTTATAATAACAATATTAATTACTTAATTCATGAAAATTAATAGCAATAATAAAACTCCATCGGTTTCTTAATATTAGGAGTTAAAGGTTTGATTGCATAAATCAATATACATATTAATTTTCATAAATTTTAATAAACATTTTAATTTCTGTCTAATAATACCCTTATCTTTGTCATTATTTTTTTACAGAGAAGATCAGTCAAGATAACGTATCTTCCAATCAAGGGTCAATTTTTATTTTTTCTCAACAGAAAACTTATCTTATCTCTTTGTAATAAAGTATCAATTATTTTTCTCTCAAGCAAATAACATCTTGTAAGATAGAGTATCTGAAACATTTGTTTTATCTGAACCTTTTTTTTTTCTCATTTCAATAAAAATAAGTTTCCTTTTATAATATTTAATCTTAAAAATTTTACTATCAAATTTTGATTTTAAACAATAAGGAAAGATTTTTTCTTTCCATAAAAAAAATTAATATCCCTCATATTTTTAATATATATTGGATTTTAATCATTTTATACAAAATTGCACTTACATATTATTGTGTTAATGTAGTCTTAAATTTTACAACTGGCAAATAAAAAAAAAAGTATGATGGTTGAAAAATGAGGTGTGAACCTAGTTGAGATTTTTGGTCTGATCAGTGATCAGTAAAATAGGTATTTAGATATATCCCCACATCTATTAGAAAAAGACAGGTTATATATCTGCATAACGCCCCAAAAACAGTTAAGACTCTGATAAACATCACAGTTACCCTAAAAAATCACACTCACCAACATCTACCCCCACACAAGAGAACCTGTGAAGCTATAGGACTATCAACACAACCTCACTCATCCACCCACAGGATACATAACAATCCAACAACAGAAGTAGGTGGGAAAATGGAGAGAAAAACTTAGCAAAAGCTATAAAAATATTAGGCAAAACCTGTGAAACACTACAAGAAAATCATTAAACAGAAATCAAGTTTATAGACAAAAAAAGTGATTAGTTGATATATTGAATAAATTATATATACTATTTCAGATGCTACAAAAAATTATTGGTATCTAAATTAGTTCCTATTATTGATAAATAGTTTCTAAATTGATAGCTAATATATATATATATATATATATATATATATATATTGATAAATAGTTTCTAAAGTGGTCTGTAATTAAGTATCAAGGTTAAATTATTGGTATCTAAATTAGTTTATATTATTGATAAATAGTTTCTAAATTGGTATCTAATTAGTTACAATTTTAGAAATTATTTATCAATAATAGAAACTAAATTTTGGTAGTCTTTAACATTGTATCTCATTTATATAATTTAGTCAATATAACAAATAATTATTTTTTGTCTTCAAAATTGATTTTTGTTGTAGTAGTGTTTGAACCTAGTTGAGATACTAGTGGGATATTATTATTTGATAATCATTTTTTTATCAGTAAAGAATAAAATTGAAGAAAAAAAGAATATTTCAGGAGTAGCTCAACTCGTATACATCACCTATAGGCTTAAGACATAACTAAACAATCCTATAGAATCATCCGTAGTGGTGCACATTTGTAAAATTGAATTTATGAATAAGAAGAATATATATATTAATGTTAGATCAAAATTATTTTGTGTTAATATTTCTTAGAAGCTTCATAATTGATGGAATACTTGTCTTAATTAGTGAGGGGGAAATGTTAGTCTAGTCCCTCATATTTTTGTATTTTCTTTCTTTTTTTCTTTTTTAATAATATTTTTTTTTTCATGTGGTGGCAAATGATTGTTATAAGGTGTTAGTATAACTGAGATGTCAAGTTGCACAGTGATGCCTAAAATGAAAGTTTTTATTTTAAACCAATTATTTAGTGTTATAAATTTGATTAAATATGTTATTAAAAGTTTTAGATATCAAAATTGCATTTGGATGAAATTATGAAAATATTGAAAGTCATACACAAGATCATTGAGTTTTATAATATTTTCTCATTGAAACATAATCACATAACATAAATGTAAGACTATAGATTATAAGAACAATTATATACAGCTTTAACTAGAATATAAGTGTCGAGACTTTTGTATTGTAATAAAAAAATGTTTTACAAAGTGAGCTGATACACTAGAATCACTAAAAGTAAATTAAAATTTCCTACAATAATTCTTGTAATGAAAATGCCCAAAGTTTCCGGGATCAAATAAAACAAAGAAAATAAAGGGAGGAGCATATTCCATTCGATACATTTTATACATTGTATAAGAAAAATATTTATTTAATTTTTTTTTAAAAATAGCTTCTTAATATTAATCTTATTATTATTATTAAAATTGATAAAAAAAATAAAACCTATACAATTTATATATATTAAATATTTGTAGTGAATAGTTTGAATTATGAAGTAATGTTATTTTTTAATTTTAATAAGCATTTTCAAATAAGTTATTGAAAATTAATTTAAAGACAAAAGTGAAAAGAAGGAAAATTGAAAGATAAAAAAATTAAGAGTATCAAATATATAAAAAAGAAGAAGGATATTGATAATAATTTAAAAGGTTAAAAGAGGAATGGTTTTGCTAGTCACATGTAGAGTTGTTAAAATAAGTGTTTGGTCCACAAGGAAAATAACGTATCACAATATGTTTTGTAAAACCAGTAAAGTTATAGCGGTTAGCTACAACTTTACTAATTTATAATCTAATTTGATCAACATAAAATTATTTGATAAAATATCTCTTCTAGCTTACACCTTGTACTTTTTATTACTATTTTTTTTTATATTTTTATATTATTTAATTTCATTTTACTTATTATTATTTATTTTAATTTTATAAAGACAACTAATTATTTACTATTTTTAATATTCGTCGAAATTGCTTTTTTAATTTTTGTGTAATTTAAATTAAAAAAGATTTAACGTTATAAATTAAATTAGCTATTTTTTCATTGCATGATGCCATGTGAAAAACATAGATAAAAAAAAATCAATGTAACAATAATTTAAATTGATAAACAAGCAATTTAAATTTTTTAAAAGAAATAAAATGACTTTTCCGAATTAAAAATATATATTTAACATTTAGAAAATAAATAAAAGTACTAAAAAAGTTCAATAATAATTTAATTATTTAGAATCTAAATAAATAATTGGTAGCTAAAATCTTACTAGATACCAATTTAGAAACTATTTATCAATAATAGAAACTAATTTAGATATCAATAATATTTTTAGTCTTGAAAATAGTATATAATTTACTTAATATAACAACTAACAATTTTTTTCTCTACAATGAATTTTTATTTAATATTTTTTTGAAATGTGAAAGATAAAATGAATATTTTTTAAAATTTAAATGACATTAGCTTTAATTAATGATTAGATTTAATTATTTTTGTTCATAAATAGGCTAGTTTGATATGAGTCTATTTGGTCAAATTAATTAAAGAAGTTAATTCAATTTAGGTTATTTTCTTTAGATTAAACTCAAATCCTATATATGGTTACCTAAGTCAAGTTATCTTACTAACTCTACTTCAATAACTCTAGTTTTATATAGGAATGACAACACTAGGTGTGTATTCAAACTAATACCCATATAAACTTATAATATAATAGTTTATTCATATAATCTACATCTTAAATAAATCTTATTATTTAGGAGATTGTACTGGTCCTACAAAACTCAAACTATACAGGTTAATGTCACTCTATGAACTATATTTGTTTAGCTCACAATTATAGTAATGAAAACTCACAATAAAAAGATATCCTAAATTTAAAAGTGATAGTGTGAAAACATTGGATTATAGTGATAACTCACAAGTTTAAGTTTAAATCTTAAGCTCTAATTATAATATTAGTCTTCGTATTAATTATTTTTTCTCTCATAAATAGACTAGTTTGATCTTAGTCTATTTGGTCAAACTAACTAAAGAAGTTAATTCAATTTAGGTTATGTTTTTTTAGATTATAGTCAAACCCTATTGATAGTTACTTGACTCAAGTTATTTGACTAACTCTATTTCAACAACTCTAGTTTTATGTAGGAATGACAACACTAGTTGTGTATTCAAACTAATACCCTCATAAACTTATACTAGAATAGTTTATTCATATAATCTACATCTTAAAGAACTCTTATTATTTAGAAGATTGTATTGATCCTGCAAAACTCTCAAACTATATGGGTCAATGTCACTCTATGAACTACATTTGTTTAGCGCACAAATTATAGTAATAGAACAAAACTCACAATAAAAAGATATCCTAAATTTAAAAGTGATACTCTTAAACTGTAAACAAAAAAATATGGTGTGGTGGATGTGTAATGGGTCAATATTCACACACTGCAACATAGTCAACTTAGTGTTAACTATTAACATTTCCACCTTTTGAATGAATTTAAATGGGAAACAAAATCTAGTTTGGAAGGGGTTGTGGATTGCAATAGTATGGGAGGTGTGGACATATAGGAATAACATAATATTTAGGCAAGGAAAGGTTGACATGAAAGAAGTGTGAAGTTTGGCTTAATTAAAAGCATGACTATAGATCAAACAGAAGCATACAACTGTGAATTTTTCATTTCGAACTAGGTCCATTGTCCTATTATGTGTCTAGAAAGTTTGTGATGTTTGAAAGGGAGTCATTAACTAGGTTTATTGTGGTCTGAATAGAAATTTTAGTAGTATGCAGTGTTGTTGGGGCTCGTTAGGGGTAGCATAGGATTATTGTGCTGACATATTATATTATCTACTTTCCATAACATTCTACCTTGGTCAACAAATGTTGCTTAAAGTTTGTTGTGGTTACAGGTCATTCTTTCTATCCAAGTTATATCTCAAATGGAAGTGAAAAGGGAGGGTTTGGAGGCAACGCCACATCAATATAGGACCATAGTAAGACTTACTTGCTTGTCATGTAATCCCTGCTATGGTTGTGCAATTTTGGAAAGGTGATAGCAGCGGTGGCATTAAAGTAAGGCCATGCTAAGGAATACTTTTTATTGTGGGAAGTTAGATATTCTGAAATTAATAGCATCTCTATTTTGAGAATTTTTTTGGGAATGTGATTGATTGGTATGTAAATATTGTTTAACATGTTTGTGTTGGTAATCACTGTCAAGAGGAATAGAATAGCCTGAGCAAACAAGAACCACAAATGGGATCAGACATTAGGACTTTTGTGCAGGAGTATGGCTTGTTGTTGTTCTTTGTCATCAAGTCAATTTTTGTAAAATGGTTGGTACATCACTAAAATCTCATAATTTATTTATTTTATTTTTTTGTCAATAAAAAAAGGTTTGACAACTAATTATATTTACATGATCTCATATTCATTGTGAAAAACATATATAAGTAAAATAATTAGTTATTCAAGTTTCATTTTAATATAATCACCATCTCTTTAAAAAATTTCTCTATGATTCTGACAACCTCCTTCATCATACTGAAAATCAAAGGTCACCACTAGACTTTTGGCGGTGAATAAAACAAAGCTTCCTGATCCGAATTTTAGTTAGAGTAAGTTCATTTTTACTCATTTTTTCTTTGAATCAGTTTTGAGTTCTAGTATTTGTGTGTAGAGGTGTTTGCATGTGGTGGTTATAACTCTAGGATTAGTCTCTATTAGTTTAGAAGCCTAGTGATATGTTTGGATCATTGATCAGGACCCATTCTTTCTTTAGGAGTTAGAGCTCTTTGTGAGCACGCTTATTCTAATTAAGTAAGAGAAACTATTTTTACTTTTCAATGGAATCCTAAGTTAAAAGATTTGAACGAGAAAGTGACGTGGTCACAAGCTTCAAATTTTCTTGCAGAATTTTTTGTTGAGTAAATTAAAGTGTTTTTATTGAGATTGAATGTGAAAGTATAGAGATGATAGATTTTGTTGATTTGGTATATCACATGTTGATTATGATGTGAAGAAAATCATGAATGTGTAATCATTTGAAGTGTAAACATTGATGACTGTTGGTTGTTTGAATTTGAATTTGAATGAATATGGTTTAGAATTCGTGAATGTATAGATATATAGGTTGACAAATGAGTTCAATGAGAATATTGATCCAACTCTGAGCAAGGCGAAATCATTTTTCTCTTATATGTTTTATAAAATACAAGTTTGAGTATTTATTTTGAGTGAAATATTGAAAAGTATCAATTTTATGAAATTTTCTTCTGATATGACATGGGCTTAGACTATGTTGTGATGAAAATATAACAATATGACAGGTGCAAGTCTCTGAGTCTTACACTGATCTTCTGGAAGTAGAGTCAAGTGTTTGTGTATATTGGTCAGTGATTTTTTTACATGAGTAATATTGATTTTGAATTATTTATAGACACTTGATTGGTTTGTTAAAATATAATGGATGAACAGTGATGAATTTTATGTTCGTGATTGAAAGTTATAGTTAGTTATATTGGAAGTTTTAATAATTTCTAGTTTACCCTACATTTTATTTTGTGTTTGTTTCTTTTTAAATTATGATCGTATATTACATGAGAGCAAATGATGTTGCAGGTAGTAGAACTCCACATTGAGAAGATGGAGTGTTCTAATTCTTTTTTTTTTTTTTACATTTTTGTTTTTTTATATAATGTATATTTTAAATTCTTTGAGATACTTTATGGATGATATGTATATATTTATAAGTTTTAATTAGATATTTTTTTGCATGATATAATATTTAGGTGATATGATTAGGGATGTTACATTAATTCTCAAAATTAATTAAATAAAACAATAAACTTGAAAGAACTAATTCAGAAACTTAGATGACATTACCAATAAAAGTTAGGGGTAACCAAGTATGTCTTAACTCGTGGATTGATTTGTCAACCTGTCAATATTTGACAGGTCAGATTGGTGTTTTCAACCTGCCAACCTGTTTTGGTCTATCTGGTCAAAATATATGAAATTGGTGGGTTAAAGGTAAGGCTGGGCACATTGACCCGCTAGCCCATTTTTTAAATTAAAAATTAAAATAAAAAATAGTTTAAAAAATTAACTTCTAACATTATATTATAGTTGAAATATTGAGAATAAAGTACTCTTCTTCCTTAACTCAATTTTTATCTATAAGGAAAAATTTTCTGAGTAAGATTTTAATGATGCTCATTCTTAACATAAATTTATATATATATATATATATATAAATTTATAACGGTCATTCTCTATAATGCTCATTCTCTATAATTCTTTTTATAACGGTCATTTTAACAAATTAGACCAAATAATTAAAGAGTATTCTTCCATATCGAACAATCATTAGATCAATAGTATCTATTTAAAATTAATGGATTATAAAATATTTTTATAAACTTAGGCCAAAATGAAAAAAAAAAAAAAAAAACAATTAATAATAATTATTCATCAATATTTTTTTCAAAATAAAAAAATAATAAAATAAAAAATAATTTTTAAAAAAAAAAAAATAAAAAAAAATTTTTTAAAAATTAGACAAAAAAAAAAAAAAAAAAAAAAAAACTTCGAGATCAAATGATCATTAATTTTTTTTACAAATTTAGACCAAGCAATCATAGAGCACATTAAGATCAAATAATAGTGCTTAATCAAGAGAATCAATTATTGAAATTACTTTAAACAGAATAATAAGTTATGATAAATAACTTAGTTGATATGACAAAGAAAATTAAAAAGGCAAAGGTTTGAGAATTATGGAGAGTTAGCCCCTATATACATTAATGCACATGCATGCCAGATAAGAGGTCTCTCTATCTCTCTTCTGCTTTCACTTTTTGCTGTCTACAACCACTTAATCTCTGGAATACTCTGTAATATTGTTGGAACTAGTTACAAAAATACAAGGTGAGTGGCATAACAAGTAACATCAAAGAGGCAAAGAAACATGGTGGGTCTAACCCTAATTATGACTTGTGACACCCTCCAACTCAACTTCTGGCTACATAATCCCAACAGTGCAAAACTCTACCAAAAAAATATTCATTTTTCTTAAAGCATTTTTGTGATCAACATGGATCCACTTATGTTTGTCTTTATATGCTGCAATTTAATGTTTACATCAAAGAAGGGGTGATGGTATCTTTCCACTACAACAAAAATATTAAAAAAAAATTAATTTTTTGAAAAAAAAATAATTAGTTGTTATAATAACTAAATTAGAAATTATTTTATAAATTAAAAAAAATTATTTTTCAAAAAAGTTTCTAAATTAGTGTCTAATTAGCAACCAAAGTTTTTCTACCAAATTTAGAATCTAAATAATTTGTAGCAAAAATCTTGATGGCTAATTAAACATCAATTTAAAAATCATTTAATAATAATATAAATTAATTTAAAAACCAAATTTTTTTTAATTTTTAAAATATCTTTTATTTAGTCACTATAAAAAATAATTATTTTTTTATTTAAAAATTGATTTTTATTTCATGGTTTTTTTATTGTTCTATCAACCTGCATAAAAAGATGGATACAACTTTATTTGTATGGAAATATCAGCTCATAAATAAATTCATGTCTAGCTTTTGTTTGTATAAAAAAAATATCAAAATTTCAAGTTATAACTCTCTTTCAAGAAACAAATAGTAATGAACGAATTTTGTTGCAGATTATGTATGGATAATTCTTTTCTATAAACTTGTAAAAGGAAAGTAGTAACATATTTTTATAAACTAAAAATAATTTACGTAAGTCTTGCATATTTTCAATATATAAATATGAGGAATAATTGTTTCTTTTATTATCTGTAATAAAAAGTTTCATCATATAGCAAAACATGTAAGTTAAAAATATGAATTTTTTAAGCAACTCGAGAAGTATCAACCTTGAAATAAGCATGTAAACACAAAATAGCTACTGTGAACAGAGCACTGCCATATGATCTTATGAACAGAGTATAGAGTATAGTACGACATAAAAAAATATCTCTTCTCTATTTTTTTATTAATAAATAATAAAATATAATATTTAAAATATATTTCAACTCGTAAAGATTAAAAAAATTAGTCAATCCTTCTACTTATATATAAAAATTATAATTGGGATGGTGAGATCCTTAGATTCTTTTTTAATAAAAACTTTTATATTAGATATTATTATGAAATTTTACATATCTAATTGTCATATAAAAAATATATTATTAAATAGAATACAAATAAATACGGAAAACTAGATTAAATATATAGTATTGGTGACTTGTTGGAAGATGAAGACGATAATAGAGAGGTTCATGGAGATGGAAACGTTAGCTTGAAACATGAGTTATTCCGAGAGTTATAACATTCCAATAATGAAATAGAAACCATTTGTTAGATACCATAATAATTAGTTGTAATAGTAACTAAATTAGAAATCATTTTAAAAATTAAAAAAATTATTTCTAAATTAATTTTTATTATTGTTAAATAGTTTCTAAATTGATATATAATTAGCTACCAAGGTTTTTCTAAAAAATTTGAATTTTAATGGTACTAATAAATTGACTAATAAAATATTTCATTAAATATATAATTTTTTTAAGATAATACATGTAGACACATTATTACTATTCTAATTTAAATATATATATATATATAATATTATATTTAAATTTTATTATATAAGAGACTAAGGTTTGAGAACTGTATTTAGCATTTGATGACCATCGAAACCTAAACAATATATGCATTTGAGAACGAAGAAAACTATTAAATATTAAAAAATTGTGAAGGTGTTATGAATTAGGAATTGATGATAGTTTTTTCATACACCTCCATGCATTTCTTCTTGCAACCCATACTTCAAAAAATACTTAAATTACCTTTTGATATTTTTCATTAAATAATTTTTCTTTAATTCTGAAATGTGAAATTCAGAGACTTCCCAGGTTATAGATTTTGGAAGTTAAAATTAGTGTTTCAGATTGTATAATATTTCATATTACACAGTCCAGAATAAAATTTGTATTCCAAATTTTAGAATTTAACAAGAAGAAATTGTGAGAATTCATAAAGAAATTTCTAAATTTGTAAAATATGTGAGTTATGTGCAACCCGTCCCATCGCACTTGGCATGTGGACTTTGGGTTACACAAAGCATATCTAAGGGGACCAACAAGTTGAAATGGGCATTTTACCCACTTTGTCACTCCTATAATAAATTAAATAGAGTATTTGAAAATTATTTTATTTGTTATAAAAAAATAATTAAACATTTATTGGTGGTGAATTACAAAATTAACATGATAATTTTTTTTTTACTTTTTGTAATCATTACTTAAAAGTGATATAATTATTATTATTTTTTATAAATGTTTTCATGTATACAGATATTATTATTATTATTAATTATATTAAAATTTATATTATTATTATTTTATTTAAAAGTTGAATATGTCACTAGTACAAAAACATTTTGTGCGGATTTTTATTGATTTAAACGGAAGCATCGTCTAAAAAAAACTAAACCTAAAGACATTTTAACACATTTCTACATTTTCCCATCAATTTTTATAGGTCACAACTTAAATTGTAGACCTCGATTTTCATGTTTATTATTATATGTTAGAAAGTTATGTATAAAATGCTAACATTTGTGAAAAGTAACTTTGACGAATTCAAATGTTTTCAAAATAATTTAGGTCTCAAGCTTAATCATGTTACTGTGTTTTGGGGTCTCGTGCTTGACAATGAAGATAAAGTGTTACTTTAAACAAGTCTTTTGGGAGTCCAATCATTATTTGGTTTATAAATATGGTTTCTGATTATGAAAATTATTACTTATTTATGATATTGTCAATAAAAAAAATTATTTATGATCTTTTAATAGGAACAAGTTTTTTTTTAAAAAAATAAATTGATTTCATAAACTAATAGTATAGTTAATTTTATTAAAAAAATTAGTAAATAAAAATTAATTTGAAAAAAATTAATTAACTATTATATTAACGAATAAGTTAAATATTATTTTATAAAATATAAAATTATTAATATCTAAAATAATTTTTATTATTAATAAAAAATTATAAACTAATTTTTAATTAGTGTTTAACCTTAGTTACCAAGATTTAAATTAATTAATGTAAGGATTATTTAGAACCTAAAATGTAAGAATTATTTAAACTCTCTAAAATAATTAGGAGATAAATTTTTTATATTTAATATTCAATATTAAATAAAAACTAATTTATAAATTTTTATTAATAATATATATAAATAATTTTTTAATTAATAAAATAATATATAATTTAGACAATATAGTGACTAATTATTTTTTATTTTTTAAATTAGTTTTTATTTAATAAAATTTTTATAGTGTTTATAGAAAAAAAATTCAAATTTTATTTTAAATATGTGTATTAATAAATTTTAACATATTGAGAATTTAATTTCATTTTTTATTTCATATTTTTGTTTACAATTCCTTTTAGAGAAGGTGACAAAAAAAAATGTTATTGTCTACTTTATTGAGATCCGCTAGTAATGAGATATCTTTTTCAAAAGATTAATTATTTCCTTTTCTTTATTTTTTATTTTCTCCCCTAAAAAAGTGTGTTTTCCTAAGTGACAATTTCTCTTTTTATTATTAAGGGTAAATTTAGCATTAGATTGGAAATAAGGGGGATAAATAAGAGAAAGTAAAATGCAGATTGGCTCTTTTATTTTTTTTTAGTTTCAAACTTTTCAATAAGTTACCCTTTTTTCTTCTTAATTCTCTCTTCATTCTTCTTAATTACTAACCAAAATTAAGGAGTTTTTTTATATAAAAATATATTTTCTATTATCAACCAACTTGAATAAGGAATAACTCAACATAACTGTTTTCACTTTCTCTTTATACTAAATAAATTGTTTTGCTTTTGAAAAAAAAAACTTAAAAACAATATAATATTTTTCAAAACCCTATACTCTTCAATAAATATTTAATAATGTGTACTGAGTCGTAAAGTATATAATGATTGAATGATTTTTTTTTCCTTTATAGTTATTATAGTAAAAAACAAAGTTAGTTATGGACTGGATTGACGTGATTTATAAAAAATGTCATATTCAATTAAAGTGATGAATCAATTTGGAAGTGGTTAAACTTTAAATAGTTAAAGATATTTTGAAAATTCTGAGCATACTTTATAAAAAAATAATTGTTTCATAACACATAAAGTCGAGCCTTTTTGGAATACCTAGTATATTCAATATATTGTTTTGTTCATAAAAAAATATAAATTTATATATAATTTTTTTGTAAAAGTTATATTTTTATTGGTTTTATCAAATTTTATTTTTAATGATATTTTTTTTTTTTTTTTTTTATAGGTATTTATGAAAAAGTTTTCTATTAACACACTACAAGAAAAACATGAAATATAAACCAATTTTAGAGACAAAAAATAATTAGTTGTTATAGTAACTAAATTAAAGATCATTTTAGAAACTAAAAGAAAAAATGGTTTCTAAATTAGTTTCTATTATTGTTAAATAATTTTTAAATTAGTATCTAATTAACAATCAAAGTTTTAATTACCAATTTCCAAACAAAATTTAATCTCTAAAATGGTCTCTAATTTAGTCAATATAGCACCTAATTATTTTTTGTCACTAAAAATTAGTTTCTATTTCATGATTTTATAGTAGTGACAAACCTAAATTTTTAAAAAATTTAAATTATAAAATGAAACTTAATACTTTTTCATTTTTTTATTTCTATTTAAATGTAATTTTTGAAACTATTTATTTTATTTTAATTATATATATTTTTCTTTTTGCAAAAGTTAGATAAGATTCTTTTACACTAATTAACAATATAATCAATCCCTTAAAGTTGATTCGAGAGCAAAATTCATTCCCTAAAAAAATATTAATAAAATAATAAAAATTAAAGTTAGAATAAAGAAAAACATAAATCCTTTTAAGGTAACTTTAGAAACTCTTACAAAAGTGAGACATCTTTATCAACTTTTTATCATCTTATATTTTTCATATAGATGATTATAATTATTAGCAAAATTTGAAATTTCATAAATTATGCTTTAAGTAACTTAATATTATTACACTATATTTACAAACATAATTTTATCTTTATAATAATAATTAATTTATATCATTGTGAGGAGGAATAATAGTTGGGAATGATAGTAATGTTAGAGAATAAACACATACTCCCTCATGGGAAACTGCATTAGAACAAGAAATGTTGGAGGAAATTTATAGTCAATCTGCAGATAACTTAGATAGGTGAACATGGTTAAGGGACTAGGATGGTAAATTTTTTGTAAAGTCTATGTTTGTTTGCATAACAATAATAGTACGAATACAACAAATTTGCATTGTTTTTAGTTTATAGCACAACCGAATGACCATATATTGGCTTAGAGGGTTTTGTTGGGGAGAGTGGCAACTAGAACAAGCCTTGTAAGAAGAGGAGTCAACCTAGATAGCATGTTATGCCCTTTAATATATAACTTAATTAATATAATGACTAATTATTTTGTCTCTAAATTAGTTGTTATTCAATGATTTTTTTTGTAATGTATCCATACAACTCATTTATTTCAAGTAAAACAAGAATAAAGGAAAGATTTCATAAAAAAAAAGCGAGGTGTTTTCACTTGAGTGTTATTCCTAGAGTTTAATCCCAACAATTTTCATTCTCACAAATGTTAATTTCTTTTCAAAGTAAAGTAATAGAAGTTAGTTTCCCCTACCTTGATATTTTTGTGCTCTTCAAGGAATTACTCCATAACTTAAAAAAATTAGAGAAGTCCTAAGTTGCTTCTAGAAGTCCTAATTCACAACCCAAACATATTATTATGGATCTAGACAAACATATATTCATCCTTCCAACTTGGATCTCACATGAGACTAGAACAACGATACATGCATGTGAAAAAAAAAAAGAAAACCATAAATATAAGGGAAAATAAAAACTTATTGAAATTTGTGAATGTATGTGTATTGTTATGAAGTAGAAGGACCTAAAAATTGTTTAAGATCAGTAGAAGGGGTATAATTGAAATGAAGTATGGATATTTTATTATTTAATTAAAAAACTTATGAATAGAAAAAAAATTAGTTAATCAAGCTTTATTTAAGAAAAACCACCATCTCTCTATAACCTTCTTTGATTTATCTCTAAAATCCATCAACTCAATTCCTAAACTAATTTTCAAAACAAACAAACACACAAGTATAATAAATCCATTTTCCTATGTTACTTTAAAGTTTTATTTTTTTATCAGCAAAAAAAAATAAAAAAAATAAATATGAACCACTTAAGGGGTGATCCAACCCGTAGACATCTCAACTGCTCCACTCTAAAGAAAGACCCAATAACCTTGTTAAAACCTACCAACTCAAAACCAACGAAGGCACCTAAAAAACAACACCACTAAATCTTCATACGCAAACTAAAAACTAACAGAAACTTTAGATCAAAAACAAACGAGTCAATGAATCAAGACACCAATCAAAAAAGAAAAAAACAAGAAAAAGCAAAATAAGAAGTAATCCAAGGTCAAGCCTTTAATTGAGTCAAAGAAAAGATTTCAGAATGATCAATCACCCCGCCTTTAAAAATGTGTTTGTTCTTGTGCCTCCAAATCTCACCATTGTTTGCAACCCAAAAACTTTCCCAAACGACGTTTACATAGTCTAGAACATTGTTCAGATTAAAATGTAAGAAATGTGAACATGAATCAATATGATCTACCGACGCCACCCCGAGCCAAGTATAACACTGATTCCAACACAAACAACAAGAAATACAATCAACTTAACCCCTCACCTAGCCAAATTGGCCTTAGAAGCAATTGAACTACCCAACACCCTACAAGTTGTTTAGAGAACATAAGGTAATGCTTTGATCTTCCAAAAAACTTCGAAAAAGGAAGAACTTTCACGAACACAAGAATTCCTTAAAACACCTAGGCCAAGTTGACCGAGTACCCCGAATTCACGTCATCCTTCCACACCCAAAAATCTTCCTTACCCAAACTCGAGCCTTGAAGCTCCTGCCGAAGCAGAAATTCCTGATTCTTTTCCCAATCAAACATGCATCTTCTCCACACTAGAACCCAATTCCACGAGTCGAAGGCACTCCCCAAAAGAATCCAAGAAAGCGTCTTTGTTATTACTTAAATAGAACAATCTCGGAAACCTGCTCTTCAAAGCTTCATAACCCATCCACACATCATGCCAAAACAGAATTTTATTTCCATTACCGAGTGCCCACTCAAGGAAGCCCCCGAAATTCCTTCCCCACTCCTCCATCCTTCAAATCCCCTTTAGTTCTCTCCATCAGAGAGACTCATTGTAAAAACTTTTATTCTCTTTCGGACTCCTCCAACCACCGTATTTTGTATCAATAACCTCTTTCTAAAGTCTACTCTGTCAGAACCCAGTCACCAAATCCATTTTCCCAACATAGCCACATTGAATAACCGTAGATCCAAAATACCAAGATCACCAACTTCTCGAGGCTCACATACCTTTTTCCAAGAAACCCAAGCAATCTTCCTCCCAACCGAGCCCCAACCCCACAAAAAATTTCTCTGTAAATTCAGGATTTTCTTCAACATCGAAGAAGGAAACTTATACAAAGAAACGTAAAACAACAAAATGGATGAGAGAACAGACTTAATCAAACAAATTCTTCCTGCCAATTACAGGAATCTACCTTTCCACCTTCTGAGTTAGCTTTTAATCCTTTCTATCACGCCGACCCAAACGCACCTCTCTTATGACAATCCCCCACAAGCAACCCCAAATACTTAAAAAGAGTATTCATCACATCACAATTGAGTATTGCAGCAAACCATTGGATCATTGACTTATCCACTCCCAACTCTCCAATCCTACTTTTAAAGAAATTAACCTTAAGGCCAGAGACTAACTAAAAGCAATTGAACATTACTTTAATAGTGAACACGCTTTTAGTATTGAATTAATTACTCCAAAACCTCTCTCTTTCCTAAACTCGCAGACTTTTTTCCATAAAACCTAAGTGATCTTCCTTCCTTTGCATCATCACCCAAAATAAAATACTCATACTAGTGGTACTCCTATCAATTCTGATAAATGATAAATGAATATGAGATTTTCATTATTGAATTGACTATGACTATTGACTATTGTTATAATAGTTAGACTAAATTATTAATTATAAATGCTATAATTTTTTTAATTATTATCTTTAACATATACATAAAATCTTTTTATTTTATAAAATAATCATTTAATTTTTTTTCTCTTAAACATATTTACGGAATCCCTTAGTCAGGTTATAAAATCTTTATTCATCTTTTTAATATGTAATGCTGAAATTTAGTATGAGTTTTTATGTACGGACTAGCTATTTAACTAGTAATATGTGCGCAAACTTATACTAAGAATAATTGACTCGTTTAAATTCTATTAAATACGTTTGGTTTTCTAGTTTCTGAATTAAACTTGAACTTATATTTATAAATCAATTATGTGTTTACTATTCCCTCCATTTGAATAATTAAAATTTTATTTTAATATTACTTGAAATAAATATTTAAACTAATCTATTTTTTCTTATTTTTTATCACATGTAAAATGAAATTGAGGAAATAATTAATTCCAATAATTGTATTTAATATTTGGTTATTATTTAGGTGGACAGACTAGCTATTTTTATATTTTGTTTATAATTCATTTATTTATTTTGTATTTATACTTTTCTAGATTCACGTGCCAAATCACCAATCCATAGGACTGTATGGACCAACTTTTTATGCTGACACATTTATTTTGCTGGTCCAATTCATTTTTTACAAGCTTGTGTTGAGTTTCTACAAGTCAAACTAAATTTATACACTATTTTTTTAACCTATATATACATAATGGTGGAAGTTCGAAACATTTTTTGAACAAATAAATAATATTCACTTTCCCAATATAATCTATTTCATACCCAAAGTAATATTACCAAAATAATTATGCTACCACTTTTACAACTAAGATTGGTATGATCAAATATATAATAGAATAATGTTATTTAATAAGAATACTAGTTCATAATACATTTTATTAGTTCCTCACCACGTATTTTATTTGAGCACATTCTTTCCTTATTTTTTCTCTATTTGTTGTGAAAATTATGATGAAACAAAAATGTCAGAGAGCTGTAATAATCATGTTTTTCAGCATAGTTTGGAAAGAAGCCTGTTTTATTTTTTTTCTTAATTTATTGGTTACATATACTAAGATTCTTCTGGAGAAAAAAATCAAAACAAATATTGTCAACATCTGGAAAGAAACCTGCTGCATGTAATTTGTTGTTTTCAATTCACATACAGAAGAAAAAGGTGCAGAACTGTTTAGCTAAAAAAATCAAGAACTTTTTTTATTAGGAATATATTTATAACAAAATAATTTTTACATGAAACTTTGTTTTCTTTTGATTTTGTTTAACCATTGCTCTATTAAGTTAAAGAATTTGTAAGAAGAAATATGAGGAATAATAACAGCAATTTAGAGGAAAATAAGAGACAGTGCTGAACTTATATATAAATTGATAATACACACTTGATTCTAAATTAGAATAAATTCTGCATATTGGTCTTTAAGATTTGGCTTAGCAAATCAAACCCCTCTACCTTTAACATACCCCAAAAATAAAACTTACAATAATAACCAAATTTACTAGAAAAGAGCAAAGGGTTACTGATTTGGACAAACATGTGTTTGCCAAATTATTAAAATGAAACATGCACACATTGCACAAAAGGAAGAACTCTAAAAGACAACAAATTGAGGACACAAGTGATGATGAGATGAACCTAGCATGATGAATTCTATGGACATTGGAAGCCAGAAGGAACTGTTTTTTGGCAAGCACTGAGTAGCACACTGAGTGTGATAGGCACATTCAAGTTGATTCCAAGCACATTGGCCTTGATGGCAGTGCAGAGGCAAAGTGCAGCCTCTAGATCAGCCAAACCCGAAAGCAATGCACAACACTTGCTGGAGACAGGTGAGCCAACAACAATATTAACAAGTCCTAGAATGTCTGCACAAGCCCCTAGCTTTAATGTGTCCTTTGGGCACTTCCCTGATGGAGGAGGGGGAGAAGCCTTGGGAGTGCATGTGCCACATGCATTGGTTGATGAGGCAAGGAGAGAAAGCACAAAGATGGTGGCAATAAGCTTGTTGGAAGCCATTGCAAGGTTGCAAATGAAAAACACTTTCACAGTGTGCTTTGCTTTGGTTTGTGGGAATCACAATGGGAAAGACAAGAGAGGTGGACCAATTTAAAGGCAAATTGTGAGGCCTGATCATGTGCATATCTGATTGAGTGGAAGAGAGGGTGATAATGTTACAGTTGGATGTTTTTGTATGCTTCTGAAAATCATGGGTTCCTTGCTTAGTGGTTGTTAAGGACTAGGACTATCTATGGTAACTAGTAACTTAGATTTTTTTTTTTCTCTCACTTACCCTTGTCAGCATTCTTGCTTACTGCATCATTGTTTTTACCAAAGCATTAGAAGCCACTAAAGTAGAATCTTGAAAATCTAAATTGAGGACCAGGAAGAGCAGGAGAAACTTCCAAGGAAGTGCCTAACACCAACCAAGCTTGGTTCACATGATGTCATTGTAGTTAAATTTACTGCAAGGAAAAAAGTTGTTACTCCAACCACTGCAGTAAACTATTAGTGGTCTAGATTTACTTTCAAAATCACAAGTTCTAGCTTTTGGTTTTATTCAGCTATGAAAAGGGCAGTTTTGGCTCATGTGACATGTGATTACAAGAGAAATTATTTCCTTTTGGATTATTTAGAGATGAAACATGTCTCAGTTTTATCTATAATCAAGATCACTGAACATTATTACTTGAAAATTTACCCTTCATTTTAATGTTAAACTAGGTTTTGAATACAAAGTGCAAAGAATTCTGCAGTTGAAGGGCTTATGTGATGGGTGGATCTCTTGGTTCCTTGCTTTGAATCAAAACTACTAAAACATATGAGATTAGAGAGTAGTTGAAGGTATAAGATAAAACTACTTTGAAAGGAAAAAGAAAAAGTGGTAGAAAAACAAACAGAAGAGGAAAAGGGAGAATAAAATTAAATGACAAGTTGACAGTGATATAAGTGGTTTCCAGCTTAATTGGTTCAGATTAAAAAGAAAACTGGGGTATAGGGTTTGTCTTGTTTCATGTCCATTACTTGGTTGCTTCATTGAATTATTGAAATCAATTGGGCATTCTGCAAGTAGCTTACAACACCTCTTCAATTTTCTTGTCGGTAAGGCTCAAATCACTGAGATCACCATTTTCAAAACAAAATCAACCTTATCATTTCAAACTCTCTTTTCTTCATCTCCTCACTGTGTAATGTATGCAATATAATATATTTACTATGTTATGTAGTTTGAGGAAATAGCACATATGTTTGAATGCAGTGTGACTTGCATGATCTTTTGATGTTTTTTTTCATCAATTTGGCATAATTTTGAATTGAGACTTTGAGCTTTTAAGGCTAAAGATTGATTTTCTTACCTATAACTTCAGTAGCCCTTTTGTATTGTTTAAATAATGAAATCTTATATAGGTTCAAATTAATAGGAGAGGCGAACAAATTCTAACAGTTAGAAATATTGGATATGAATTTTTCTCTTCTATAAATAATATTTTTTAAAAATGAATATTTTTTAGATATTCTAGTTTGAAGTCTTCTAAATACTTTGAAGTAGAATATATATTTATTATGCTCTTAAAAGTGTAAGATACTTTGTAAGAATACTTACTAGCATAGTTAAATTAAAATTTGTAACACTCCAAGTATTAGTAATATTAATCTATATAAAAGAAGTTCATTATGTCTAAAAACTTTAGTCATAACATGTTTAATAAAAAAACTAATTAGGTTTCTAATATCTTTTAGATAGGTATTTGTAAGGATGGACTCTAGTTTCACATGCAAACGAAAATTTCAAACCCAACATGCTCATGAACAACATTAAACACACATAACTCATGTTCTTCTAATTCTACATGGTGAAGAACATTAAACATGCATACAACAAGTATTCTATCGTTTCTACATACAGATGGAGAACATTAGATGCACTTCTTCAAGTTCAACTGAAGAGCATTATACTTACATATAACCCAAGAATTTCAGACCCAATATACAACAAAAAATTATGCTACTAAAGTCTTCAAAATGAAACAAATTTCAAATTCATAAAGTGCAATTATGTGAGGTAATATCCCTTATCTGAAACTTTTCTTCCTCGTGCAAAAAATCACCTTACACTCTGAATCTGTGATTGAAAAACTATTCAGACGAGAAACTATTCTTAGTTTTCCAACTACTGTGTGATTGAATTCTAAAAGATATGGAATAATTGAATGGATGAAGGTAGACAAAGAGCAAGGAAAACTCTTAGAAAAAAAAGGAGAGAAAGATTTGCACGCAAATCTAAATGAGGGAATAAAATGATAGAACATGCAATTTTACTAAATTGAGTATAATGTAATAAAGAGTTAAATTTTTAATACAAAAGTATACACATTGTTACATTTTAAACTACACAATTAAGGTGTTTGCCTCTTTAGTAGAAATTATCAACAATTAAGGTGTTTGCCTCTTTGGTAGAAATTATCAAACATTATTATGTGATTCAATCCTTTAGTCTAGTTGTACTCATCAGAATAATTATCATTACAAAATCTAGTCATTTTTAAAGTTTTTTTCCTCTTTAAAGATGAATTATGTGAAAATCAAACTCAAATTCTCATCCATAAGTTTGTCTTAACATACCCATATCCAATAATAGATAAAAATAATGCAAACTTTGCATGCACGATTAAACTAAATTAATATGAATTCTTGTAGTTTATATGTATTTAGGTAAAAGATTTTCAGGAAGAAGCCAAGACCCATCCTCACCCTTTGAAATCTGTTTGAGTATAAACCTCATGAATAATGTTATGACTTGAATTGATAAAATTTGATACAAATAAAATTTTACAATATTTAGGTTTTATTGGTTTTCTGAGTGCTGAAATTCACTTGCGTAGATAATACGACTAAAAATTGGTAATAATGTTTCGTGTACTCAAAGTATAGACAAGTTAATGAAATACACACCCAATGTAATTACTATATTGTAACTTTGGTAGAAATTAATTAGCTTTTAACGTGAGTTCTAATTTTTTTTGCTTGCAAATTGAAACATAGAATCAAATTTGAGATTAGGTTTTTTTTTTCTTAGGATTATTTGAGATTAGTTTTGATTGATGTGTTTATAGTGATTACGGATAAGAAGGATTGGGATCCACCATTCACGAGAGTGGAAACTGTGTTCTTTTCCTCACACTTCAAGTACTGTGTCACAAATTCCCTTCATGCTTTATTCAAATTCCAATCTCAAATTTTGTGCCATACTTTTAACTTTTTCACCTTTTTTAGTACAAACTTTAAAGTAGTAACAGTAACACTCAGTCAATTTATATATATATATATATATATATATTAGTTAATAACTAAAATTTTGATAATAAGTATTAGATATTTATTTTAAAATTAATTTATAATTTTTTATTAATAATATAAATGATTTTAAATACTAATAATATTTTAGTTTTCTAAAATAATATTTAATTTAATTATTATAATAATTTTTTAAAAATTTAGTTGCTATTTTCTTTTTAGTAATTTCACTTATAATAAAAATAGTTATTATAAGTGAAAAAATTTGTAAACATGTAATGGAATTATTTATTGGTTATGTAAATTTAGTTTTGTTGATTAAATTAAAATAATATTGTGTAAGTGTACATGGATTTTTTTATTTAAAATTATTTATTCTTAAAATTAAAAGTAATTTTTTATTTAAAAATTTCATTTTTCTATAAAATTATTTTCTACTGTACAAAGCATCCATAATTTAAGAAATTGTGTGGGCAAATGGGTGGTGAGAATTTGGTTTAGGGTTTAGGGTTTAGGGTTTAGGGTTTAGGGTTTAGGGTTTAGGGTTTAGGGTTTAGGGTTTAGGGTTTAGGGTTTAGGGTTTAGGGTTTAGGGTTTAGGGTTTAGGGTTTAGG
>Ga0123342_1000094_pt1 | contig 101286 bp, 33 predicted proteins | sample Turbeawhitnodule_FD_89960 | JGI IMG/M metagenome (GOLD analysis project Ga0123342, IMG submission 89960) | Root nodule microbial communities of legume samples collected from Mexico - Turtle bean Mexico white nodule | ecosystem: Host-associated > Plants > Roots > Nodule | place: Mexico: Nepantla...
ATTCTGCATGGCCATTTTACACGTGCATGCTTGTGTCACTCTTTTCTTATATTTTAAACTGAGCTAACTAATATGTATATATACACGTGAGCAAAGAAGGACAAAGGCTCAGCCCAAAGGTTTCGGCCCAATCCAGTATAAAACAGAAACACTAAAATTAACTTCAAAATTATTTTAATTCTAATTTATATTTTAAAAACTAATGTTTTATATCAAATTATTTTAAACAATTTTTCTCTTCAGTTTTGATTCTCACTCTCTTATTTCAAAACCTGACTTTTCATTCTTCTTCTTTTTTCCACTCCCCCCGTGAGAAACCGTAGAACTGAAAGAAAAAAAAAACCACGACCCTATCTCTCTTCCTTTCTCTTTCTCTCCTTTTTTTTCAATTTCTTTTCCATAACTTATTTATTTAAAAACATGATCACACAGTGTAGTAGCCGAAGAGTCCGACTACATTTTTATCTGATTAAATTTTTAAACAAAGTAAGTTCATTTTTACTTTAAAGATCTTTTATTATTATTATTATTTTCTATATGATTTAGTCATCAATCTTAGTAAAGTCAATTGAGAAAAGTGTTTTCTTCAACTTGATTAAACTCGTACTAAAATTTGGTAATATTTGAATAACTTGTTTTGGGTTCCTAAATTTTGGAGTGATTTCCCGGTTTGAGGTAAAATATTCATCAAAATAAGGAATTAAAGGTAAGGGAAGTTATCTATGTTTTTTTAATACAACCTTAGATAGTTAATTTAGATAACAAGTTAATCTAGTAATTGTATGCATGTTAGGTTATAAAGTTAGTTAAACTTAATTTGATTATGAGTTTATGAGTATGAATTTGAAATATACATGTAATTGATTTGAGAAATCTTAATGGATGTATGTATGAGTGTTTGATATGTGTTGTATGTGAATGATATGTGTTGTACGTGATTATGAAAGCCGCATGAACTTGATATTGTGTTTTTGGTACACTAAGTATGAAGAGCCTAGCTTACGAACAAAGATCATCTGGTTTCACTAATTATCTAAGCCAAATAGACCAAGGTATCAGTTGGTGGAAACTGAAAAGGGAGTTCATACAAACCGTGATCTCTTGTAGTCACACGGTATGGATGTTTGGACTTACACTAATCCGATTGAAATGAATTAGATGTTAGTCTCTAGTAAGGACATACTTAATGAGTCTCCATAAACAAATAAATAAATACTTATAGTCTTATCTTATAGATATCTATCTTATATTCATTATCATTTAATCACGTATCAATTTTATTTTATTTTCAACTTATTAAAGTAGTCACTCCTTTTCCTTTAAGAAAAGTTTAAGCGAATTTCTCTCTGTTTTTTTTATCATTTTTTTTTCTATTAGCTAACACAACAAGACTAGTGTATTCTTTTACATAAAACGCAGGGTTAGTGTAATCACTGCTTATTAACTTCATTTGTGTTTTAGTCTTCTTTTTCCACCTATTTTTATAAAATTATATGTTTTCTTGGCAGGTGTTGTTTGTTTTCAGGAAGACTACTTTTAAATCTTTCTTTAAAAATTCTCTATTTACTAGATAAATGAAATACTACTAATATTTTGAAGAAAAAGAAAGTATTAAACATTTTAAATTTTGAACATCTTAAGTATGTATGCATTTTATTTAATATTTTCTTCTTAAAATATTAAAATTCTAAATCCTGTTCAGACATTTTCATTAATTCGCTATGTTAGATACTACATGGTTTTTATATTCTAAAATTATTTATTTCTATTCAATAACTTCTTATTAAAAAAATATTAAAAAATGTATGGGAGCATGTCATTCTTTAAAATACTAAAAAATTGTAAGAAAACTTGAAGGAGGGTAGAGATTAGTAATATTTTCAAGCAATAAGGATAAGGGTTAGACATAAGAAAGTGAATATTTTCTTTTCTTTATGTCTGTGTTAACATAGCAACCACAGCAAAATGGGAAGCTGCAGTGTGGATAGGGAGAGGCTTGAGATGTTCGAAGTTGGACCATGCAAAGATGCTTTCGAAATGGGTCTCTTAATTGGCCAAAGATTCTCCAAACTCATAAGGAGCAGAGTGGCCAGAGATCTCATTTTACAAAATCATCTCCGACCCTTTGCCCTTGCACACACCCCTCACTCAGAATCACTTCTCAAAGCACTTTTTCATTCCAACAAAAGCAAATTCCCAAGGCATTGGGATGAACTCTTGGGGACTGCAGCAGGAAGCGGTGTGCCACTTCTTGATGTAATTGCAAAACCATATATTCTACATAAATAATTAAATGCTGCAACATAACTATGAGCTTGTAACATTGATATCTCTCGTGTGTTGTGTGTGCGTGAACAGATTTTACTTATCAACTTCCGGAAGGAGATTCTGGCGTTTATTCCAAAAGAAGGGGCAAAAAGTGCCTGTGTGGATACCTCGGATGATTGCTCCGATGTTGCTGTTGTCGGCGAATCTATGGCTGTTGTTGCGCACAATGAGGATGCAAATGTTGCTCTTGTCGGGCACACGTAAGCTTTAGAGATTCATTTATGTCTTGTCCTCGCTTCAGAATTCGAATAATTAAAACGGCTTTGTGAGTGTTTTGTGTGGAATTACAAGTGCAGCTACTTAATCAAAGGAATCTTGCCGGATGGACACTTTTTTGTTGGTTATACTTATGCTGGGGAGCTTCCAAGCTGTGCATTTGGGTTCAATAGCCATGGACTGGTAAAGTTTCCTATATAATCACTTATCTAGTAAATGATGTTCTTTATTTTTCTTCGCGTGGTAAAATTCTCAAGTTAAAATATGTAATATAATGAATTTAAGGATTTACAATGTCATTAAAACGATATCAATTCAAGCATGGTCTTATGCCAGCAATGTCTACAAAAACAATGATATGATTCGCAGGCGTTTACTCTGGATTCTGTACCCCCCGCTGAAGATGAAATTGTGGCTGGTGGGATTGGGCGCAACTTCATTTCTCGAGATCTTCTTGAAGCTTCAAGCATGGATGATGCACTGAGTGTTAGAATTTGCATCCCTTTCCTTCCCATATCAGTGAGTTCATAATTTTGATGTTTTCTTTTTTGTGTCATTATTTCATCAGAGGATCCAATCGTCAGAAGTTTCTCTGGGGCATTCTTATAACCTGATAGAAACAAAGACCCGCAGGATTTTTAACGTTGAAACTGCATCTAGGAAGCGGATTTCAGTTTATGAGGTGGGGGAAGTACCTTTCTTCCATGCAAACATGTACCTCCACCTTCCTATTAATCAGGCAAGTGATACAAAACAAAATCCTGTTTTGAATTTGTTTGATCCAGACCTCTGCATACCAAATCACATGGGCATGTTTTGCTGCTTTGAAGTGTCTCAATTCACTTCACCAATAAAAGAATTGAACTATTGAGGAAATTGCATGTCAAACATGAAAAAATCCATGATGAAACATGTGTATCTGTGACTAAAACATCATTTGGATTTCATTCAAAGGTGCACGATGAGAATTCAATCAGCAGGCAGAAAAGAGCATCTGTGTTGACAAAAAAGTCGAAAGGGGATTTTCTGTCACTTCTAGGAGATATGGATGACAAAAACTACCCCATCTACATGACAGGTAAATTGAAGACATCTCACATCTGAATCCATATACTCTTGATGATCACTTTTTCTTTCCCCTATTCTCAGGTCCATTACTTCACACCCTTTGTACTGCCCTTATCGATCTGGACGAACAAACATTATCAATCATTGAAGGGAATCCAAAAAAGGGAGATGTTTCATATGTTTTCTCAATCTCCCCTCAAAAGTCACCATGATTCTAAAGCAGCCAAAAAGTTATTAGAATTGCAAAAGAACCTGTTACTGGAGTTCCCATCAATACAATGCATAGCAGTAACCTGATCACAAAGAGACCTTATCCATTTTGTTATAGTCACTGACTTTGCTGTTGATATCAGTCGCTGTAAACGATAGAAGGATTGCTACTCCGTTACTGTGTCACTGTTATATATGCTATGCTATCATTGTCACTTTGAACCTCGTAAAATCTTTATCATCAATGTTGTCACTTTTAACATCAAAGTTTTGAGACGATACATTTTGGGATGTTTCTTGTCGAATACTAATCGATCAACGTATTGTTACTAGATGATTAGGTGGTAACATTTCTTAATCAAACTATATACTCAAAAAACAAAACTTCAGAGTTACCATACATTGTGAATGTTGGGCCCAATGTATTTTCATTGTGTTTCTTTTTTTATATCAAACTTAGTTCTGTGGTTAAACAGTGTTCTCAGGATGATCTATTTCAATACTACAAATGAAATTAATCTTTATATTGTAAACACTTATTATATTAAAGGTAACTACAATACCACAAAACTAATTAATCTCATCCAATACATAGACAAGAAAAACGTATTTTTTTTAGTATATGTATTCTCTTTATACACATTTTCAATGTAAAAAAAGTACCAGAGGCTTTTCAAAATTGGTCCTATTCGCTTAACCTTCGTGTTTCCATAACTTCCTCCGAGACCCCGTACTTCTTAAAATATCAAATATACTCTTTATTCTATTGATGTTTTTCATTTTAAAATTAATAAACTAGAAAATTCTGGATTATAAAATCTAAAAGATATTTTTTTAAAATAAAAAAAACATTTTGAAATTTTAAATTTAAAAAGTATTTTTTCAAATTCCATAATCTAAAATGTATTCTTTTAAAAAAATAAATCAGATTGTATAATCTAAAATATATTTCTAAATTCATAAATAACTTATGAATTGTACGGTCTAAAATATGTAAATTGAAAAAATGAATTGTACGGTCTAAAATATGTAAATTGAAAAAAAATACATCATCGGATTGTAGACTCTACTAGAATATATTTTTTAAGGATAAAATGGTCTTTTGCTTAGCCTATAGGAGTGTCAGAATAAGTTATTGAGGTACAGGAAGAAATAACTTCGTGAGAAACCTAATGTCCTGTCCAGTAATGCTTGTATTTTTTCCCCTTTATTTTAAATATAAAAAAATAGTATGATAATAAACAAAATTTACCAGAATAATAATTTTTATATCATTTTGAATACTTATTTGCATGTGATACTTTTAACAACTCTTTGATTTTTTTAATCACAAATCAAAATACTAAAATTTGAGTTGTACTTAATAATAATAATGTAAATTTAAGTCAAGTGGATTATTAATACTTTGTTAATTTTGATTTATATTTTAAATTTTAATTCTATGTTGAAAAAATTATGAGTTGGTAACTTCATTTTTTAGGTGATTACAAATAGACATTATATTACAAAATTCTCTATTACTTTTCTAGTAATATTTAATACATTGAAAACATAACATAATTATAAAATAATTACTGGAAATTAGAAAAAAAAGCAAGATGTTTAATTTTCTCAAATCCTCATAAAAGTGACTTGTTAAATATAAAATAAATAAATTCAGATGTGATATAACTTTGTTTAATTTAAAGATATCTTTTTTACCCTTCATGATTACTTGAATAAGTTTGTTCTTATAAAATTGAAAATTTTTAAATAAAAAAATAGGTATAATATAAAATATATATTAAAACAGTTACTTAATATGATAAAGAAAAAAAAGGGTAAAATTAAGTTTTTAAAAGTGATTTACACCTATTTTAAAATTTATAAGTCACCTAATTGTTTTTAAATTTTTTAAAATAAAACATATTCACATTATTTATAATGCCTCTTAAATTTCCTTATAAAGTCCATTATTTAGAGAAAAGGTAAAAATATAAGATATTAATTACCATGTTAAAGTTTTTTATTATGTTATTCATACATGCACGATAAAATAGATTTTAGCTTGCTATTCAACATTATGCAATAAATCTCCGTGTAAAAAAGTATATTTTATATTTTAAACCCTAAAATAAAAAAAAATTAAAAAAAAAAGTTCAGAGAAAGTTACCACGTATATTCCCTTCACCTTTGTCATTCTTTAATACTGTGTCAAACAATGAAGGTGAAGAAGAAGTTCTACTTAATTTGGAGTTAGTTTCAAATACACATAAATAAGATTATGGATGTGGTTAAAAGAGAAACTTTCTTGAGATTGGTGAGTTAAGTTTTTCAATATATATTAATAATTGGCAAAAGTTGATAGATACTTTATTATATCAACACTATATATTTATTAAAAAAAATGAGTTGAAAAACTTTAACATACACTAACTTTTATCTTCTGTAATAACAATTTATAATCTATAGTTTATAACACTATATAATGATAATAGAGGTTCTTTGTTACATCTTAATAATAATAATAAGTGGTATGAAAGATCTTCATCTTCTTTTCTATTCCAACCACATTCTGAATTAAATGGTTCGTTTACATCATTATATTAAGACTATTGTTTATTAATTCAACCATTCATTTATTGTTAATACTATACATCACTTTTTATTGGTCACCAAGGCCATGATATTATGTCAAGAAGGTCAACCATTTAGGCCAACGACTTCATTTAATTTATTGAAAACACAAAAATGTTCTTTGAACAACGACTTGGTGAAAACAATACATTTAAAAAAACTCATACATATATATAATGTTTTCAAATTTTGGATAAAAATACACTTTTCACATTTTTTACTTGGAGGGTCCTAATAAAAAAAGTAACTTCTACCTACGAAAAATGGAAGCTTAATTTCTTTAATCCTTTTTCAATACAATTTTTTATTATTAGGCTAAACATTTGAAGAGTTTGTTCACCTTTATAACAGTTATCTTATTATAATTAATAGTATAATTTTCTTACTTCATTTGCATATAAAAAGTAAATTCTAAATTTATTTGTATTTTACTTTTATTTATTATCACGGACTGACCCGTGTTGCCCTAAAACTACAAGGCTTTTATTATTTCGATTTATACAAATAATATTGTCATTGAAGTATATGACAATTAACTTCAAGTTAAAAATATACTATTATGGGTTTTGAATATTAAAACTCTCCGTCTAAAAGTTCTAGGATAAATTATCTTCTTATTTGTTTAACTTGTTGAAGGGACTCAAATTATAAAGAAAGAAAAGAAAAACAAAAGCAAAATATATATTATATAATTTATTTATTTTTGTGTATTCTTCTAGACTTTTAACAAGTTTGTTTAAAATTCCTTTTTCACATCGATATTTAGATAGTATATTACAAAGAAAGTGTATCAATTAATAATCGATGTTAAAGAGTAAAATTAAAAACAGGAAAAAGTAGTTTGATAAAAAGATAAGTTATTACGTTGATAAAGAAAAATATTTCATGACATCCACGATTTTATAGTTTTTGGACTCATTAAATATGAGCAATTTGAAGATTTTATTTCAGTTTAAATGCATTAATTACTGAAACAAACGGTTTAGAGTGTGTTTAATTTTTCATTAACGCCGTTCTTTTTTAATAAAATTTGTGACTAAAAATACCACAAACACAACATTTAGTGATTATTTTCTACTACCGTTAAAATAAATATACATTTATAAAATGTCAAGAAAGTTATTGAATTTAAAAATAAATTAATCCTAACAGATTTGTAGGAACATTATTAATTAAGGGTAATAATAGAAGGTCCTACTTGTCCCTTTCTGCATATTCGTTAACATATAATCGGAGGTAGATGAAGCCAAATGAAGAAAAAAATTGATTTAAAAACGGGACCAATGACCAGTGTTACGTGGTGGTGATGTGAAATGTGGAATTTGCACCACTGAATAGGGATCACCAATAACGAGTCACCAACCCTTAACATAAGGACTTTTTGCCACTAAATTCAAGATCTACCTAATACCACCTACCTCCATTAACTTATTGCTTCCCAAAAAACGAATAAAAAAGAAAATTATATTTTATTTTTTTTATTTTTTTTTGTTAATTTTTCTAGTTTTTTATATAATGAAATATTTTAAATTTTAAACATCGTAAATATACTATTTTTAAGGTGATAAAAAATCGTAGGAAGATATAGTATAATCATTACCAATATATATAAATATAACTTTTGTTTATTTGTAAGAGTTTTTGCCATATTTCTGCACTAAAAATAGAGTGCTTAACATATTTTGAAAAAATAAAATACGTGGTTGAAGCATCATTACCTCTGCAAAAAGATTTGTATATCCTCATGTGAAAAAAAATGTTTTATTAAGAAATATTTATTAGAATATTACCTTTTTAAAATATACTTTCTAAAAACAAATAACAAATATAAAAATTGAATATTTCAACTTCAAGTCTTAAAAAACTTAAAAAGAAACTCCTTAACACGCATATAAACGTCCCTCTTGTTAATAATGCAATGGAATTAATTAACAGACACCATAGTCCTTTTCAGCCATCAGCATCGGAAGTTACAGATGAATGTAACTGTGCACTGAGGAATAAAGATGTGGAGTAAGTTTACTCGTTTTATTCTCTATTTCTTTTAGGAAAAGATTTCTTTGACTTTTTTGTAACTGTTTGTGTTCTTTTAAGCATTGTTATTGTATAATAATATATTACTATTGAATTGAAAAAGACATTATAAGGGTGAGCTTGTGTACACACAACTTAATGAAAAAAAAAGGTTAAACAGAACCAGAATAATAAGAGCTTAAATTAATATGTAATTTTAAGCAAATTTTAATTACAAAGAGTTTAAATCTTAAAGTTACTATTGGAGATATACTATATTTAATTATTATTCTTAATATTATCAGAATTAATATTCGGCTAATGGCAAAAAGTTAATTAAGGAACATTTTTTAATTAAAGTTCTTTAACATGGCCAAAAAAGTCTTACTTGTAGATACCGATGCATAATATCATTTGAAACGTAGATACATATTTGTGTACAAAAGTACAAACAAATTTTACAATTATTAAACTTCTTCCTACTTCCTACCAATTGTTTTCAAGAAATTGGAGAATCATCAAGTCCTTATAAAAGGACACTAGAACTATGTAAGAACATCACACAAAGTTCCCAAAGTATTCTTGGCTATAGAATAAATACTCTAGTGTGTTTCTCTCCCTCTTGTTTTACTTTTCTTGGGATATAATGGGTGGCAAAGTTTCCCTCATCATTTTCTTGATGCTGCTTGTTTCATGTTCAGCCGTGAAGAGGAAGCAATTTGCACCATGCAAAAACTTGGTCCTCTTCTTCCACGACATCATTTACAATGGAAACAATGCAGGCAATGCAACGTCTGCAATAGTGGGAGCCCCAGAAGGTGGTAACTTAACCAAACTAGCGAGCATGTTCCACTTTGGAAACATAGTGGTTTTCGATGACCCCATCACGTTGGACAACAACCTTCACTCAAAAGCCGTGGGAAGGGCTCAAGGCTTTTACATCTATGACACCAAGAACACTTACACTTCGTGGCTAGGATTTACGTTTGTTCTTAACAGCACTGAGCATCAGGGAACCATCACTTTCGCTGGAGCTGACCCCATCATGCAGAAGACTAGAGACATCTCAGTGACTGGTGGCACTGGCGATTTCTTCATGCACAGAGGAATTGCCACCATTATGACCGATGCATTTGAAGGCGAAGTTTACTTTCGACTTCATGTTGATATCAAGTTCTACGAGTGTTGGTGATACTACAACTCCTTGCTAAATAAACTATGTTGATCTTCATCAAATGTTTTAGATTGGATATTGGATTATGGCTACGTTTCTCTTCGCAGAGATTTTATTGTATCAATCCAGAAGTTTGGATTTCAACTCAAAATTCCCTAGACCATCGAATAACTGAACCTAATTAAATTGATTACTCGAATTTATTAGTCAACGAGGTTTTTATATTGACACACATGCTAGAAAAAAAAAAAAAATTCTTCGTGGGGTAATATTTTTATTAATATTTGATTCAAGAATTAAGAGAAGTAATCAAGTCTAACACTAAACTTTGGAAACAGACTTCGAAAATAAGGTGTGTTTGCATTAGGAGTAAGATGGATATTAGATGCATTTAAAAGAATATATACATTTTACTCTCATTATCAGTATCCATATTTTTATTTTATCAGCATGTCAGTATCCATATATACTTAGTATTGACTCCTTACATCACTACTGTTCACAATGCTTTCCTTCTGTTGACACCTTTTTATACAACATAGTTCTCTTCTTTCGTTCTTGCTATTTCTCACCACTTTTCTTCTGCTCACCATATGAGTAATTTTCTACGACTGAAATGTAAAAGCTAGCAAAAGAAAAAGAACTGATTTCATACAAATCATGTTTCCCAAGGTAATCTGTTTCTAAGTTGCTACAAACATTCAGGCAAAAACTCAATATCTAATCTCTAGTAGAGTGATAACTAATTGAATCAATAAGCAGTAGTTTGGTGAAACAGATATCAACTACACTAATAGTGTAAAGTCATGGGCTTAGTCCGAAGGAATGTAATATATGGTTCATCTTTTGAGCTCCAACTCACCATAGTCTCATTGGTCTACGCCTGAGGCTGAAGAACGTGTAAGATCATGGATCTGACCCGATAGTTGGCAATTTACGGGTCATTTTTCGATCTGTGTATCTAACGTAATATTATAGCATAAATCAAGAGATCTCAATTAATTAATCGCTCAATTAAGACAGAATCATGATCAAAGACGAAGATGTTAGAATTTGTTCATATGTATCAGATTACGCTCTACAAAAATGATCATCTGAAACACACTAATAAAGGATATACTTATCCTCGACCACCTGAATGTTCTTGGTTGAAAGTCACCTATACTCTTATCTGAAACAATTATACTCAACTTCATATGTAAAATATAAGAAAGGTTGTGATGTAAACTTGTGTATACGTTGTCAACAATTAAAATAGTTAAAAACGAATATGAAGAATAAAACATGTAACATGTAAACCACATCATTGACTTTTGGGATAAAGAGATTACCAAAGTATAGTATAAAAATATATGTAAATCTTATTTTATAAACTTATCTTATAAATTTAAATTAAATTTAAAGTCCTCTTTAAATATGGTATCAAAGCATTCTGAGTTTATTATAGTAATAGTTTATTCAAATAAGATTCATTGAGATTATGCGACCGATTATTGAACTTGTTGAACCACTGACAAATATCTAATTTTACTATTGAAATATTGATTGCTTTGGTGAAGAGATATGTTGGATATTCAATTGTATTAATGATGACGCCTCTTCCTTGGAGAGAGTGATTTCAATTATGAAAAAACACACTTTACAATTTATATTCCCATTTGTTTCTCCATAGGGTGTTCTGGATTAGGTTGAGTAGAATTTGGGTGAACTCATTACTAAATCCTCTAAAAACAAGTATAGAATTGAATCGAATTTTTGCATTTTTTTTATGTTATACCCAATTTAATCTAACTTACTTTTGAACGATTTAGTTTGAGTTTGATCAATTGGATCAAGATTTTAGAAGACTTTTTTTTATTAAAATTATAATTTTCAAGTATCAATCTAATTAAAAATAATACAATATTTATAAAAAAAATTAATTCAAGGCTTAGTAAGTGAATAAATAAAGTCATAATAAATTTGTTTAAACTAATTTTTAGACATAAACAATATATAATATAATTTATGCGTATAACAATGAGTTTTGTGTCACATATAAAAGTGGATTAGTTAATATAAATGAAACTGAAAATAATTTGTGTTGAATTGGATTGATTTAGATCATAGGTGTTAAAATACTTAATATAAAGCTTACATGCCTTTGCGTGTTTTCTTTTTCAATTTTTCTCGTTGGACCTTTAATAGTTCTCTATGTTTCATCTCCCTAGCAGGATGCACAGTGAAGTCAGGAAGACGGACGACAAGTTCTCATCAAACTGGGAAGGTCCTTTCCAAATTCGTGCAGTAGGTGAAGGGGGCATACCACCTAGAGTGACTGTCGGGCAAAAGGGGTGTTTATGTATCAAACTGGGAAGGTCCTTTCCAAATTCGTGCAGTAGGTCAAGGGGGCATACCACCTAGAGTGGCTGTCGGGCAAAAGGGGTGCTTATGTTGCAGTATATATACCAAGGAGATGTAATGTGGTAGGATAATTGTTGTCTATTTTTGGTTGGTAGAGGAATTACAATAATTCTAATAGGATTGGTTTTGGAGAGAATATGAAGCAATAGCTAACAAAAAAAAATTATATAAGAAAATGGTAAGAAAAATGAAAATCTTTTTATTCTTTTGTTTGTATTTACATAACTCCATATACAGTAAATATATACAAGTGTTATGTAGGGATCCATTAATCATAGAATTCTATCAGTATTAAATTAATTGCATATAATTGCGTTCAATATCGTACAATAATGTACAATAATTGCATACAATAATTACCTATAATTTGATAATTATTATTTTCTTAATATTCCCCTTAAGTTGGTAGGTGAAGATATGAACTCCCAACTTGTGTCCTAACGTCGTCAAAAAATGTTCCTTGTGCCTTCATAAAAATATCGTAAAATTCAACTAATGTTTGAAAATGAAATCCTAATCATAGTAAAATTCACGTGAAAGTGTACATTATTTTCTAGTTGGTTTCAAATTTTTATATGGTTAGGTTTGTGATCCAATTTTTTAAAATTCAATCAACATTGTTTCTTTCAATATTCAGTTCAACTATTAAATAATATGTATATATCTCAACTTTCATACTCTACATCCATTTTTTTCTAATCCTATATCTGATCAGCTCTCCTCACATCATTCACCTTGAATTGACAAAACGTGACTTAGTATTTTTATACGTGACTTAGTATTTTTATGTGTATTTCTTTTGAGGTAAGATTCCCTTATTAGTTTTACATTTAGACACATTTTCCTTTGTCTTTTCAGAATGCTGCTAGATATCGTAATGAGCTAAACAAAATTGCCCCACACTCTTTTTTGAAATCCTTTATGCTACATTATGATCCCTATTTCCTTATTCTTTATCTAAATTAGAAATACGTTTAACTAGTAAAGCAACTTCCCTTTTTAAAGCAATCTTTGAAGCTGATAGAATAATTAGTTAGATACCAAGTGTTAAGAAATGGAAAGGTTCAGTATCTCTCGTAATAAAAGAGATACTTAAAAGAAATTAGACAAATTCTATTAAGCAAATAATACTTATTAAATTATATACAATTGTTGTATGTAATTACTGTACGTTATTGTACGTTATTATACATAATTATATGTAATCGATAAAATCTCAAAAATCAGGATTTGCTATTCCAAGTTTTTTCTCCATCAACTTCAGGACATATTCTAAGATCTCAATCACATCTCCCACTCTGAAGAATGCAATGAAAATAGAATCTTACTTTAAACACATAAGTGCTACGACATTGTACAACATAAATAGTCATTCGATTATTTTATATTATTCATGAGAGCAAGAAATAACAGACTCTGAACATAGGTATAAATCTTTGAAGGCTCCACCCTTTTTCATTCCTCTTGAGCCTCAAGAAACTCATCCCCTGAACATAGGTATAAATCTTTGAAGGCTCCACCCTTTTTCATTGCTCTTGAGCCTCAAGAAACTCATCCCCTGAACATAGGTATAAATCTTTGAAGGCTCCACCCTTTCTCATTGCTCTTGAGCCTCAAGAAACTCATCCCCTATAAATCTTTGAAGGCTCCACCCTTTCTCATTGCTCTTGAGCCTCAAGAAACTCATCCCCTCCACCCTTTTTCATTGCTCTTGAGCCTCAAGAAACTCATCCCCTGAACATAGGTATAAATCTTTGAAGCATACAAAACATTCCATCAGACTCGTTACTAGTGCCTTTTTTGCCAGACATGATCTCTTATTTAGCGGATCAAAATGGAAAGGGATGTGTACATATTATTTAAAAATTGAATTGAATATTGAAGAAACCGTGTTCATTGAATTTTAAAAAATTGGGTCACAAAGCTAACTATATAACAATTTGAAACCAACTGGAAAATAATGTACACTTTCACGTTATTTTTACTATGATTACAATTTCATTTTCAAATATTAGTTGAATTTTAGGATATTTATTTATGTTCATCCAATTACTGACACATTGTACGACAAAAGTTACAAATTGAGATAATTTGTTGGCACATTGTACGAGAAAAATTACAAATTGAGATAATTCGTTTTCATATGTACTAACACAATACCAGCTCGCAAATACTTTTACGAAGGTACCGGGAAAGGAAAAAATTTTTGACACTACGACACAAGTTGGGAATTCATATCTTCATCTACCAACTTGAGAGGAATATTAAGGAAATAATAATTATCAAATTGTACACAATTACTATACATTATTGTACGCAATTTTATATACAATTAATTTAATAATGATAGAATCCCATGATTAGTGGATCCCTACATAATTTTATTGACCGCTAGGCTTTCCTCGTTTAAGGTGAGATCAAACATTTGTTGTCGTATGGTGGGCTCGCCCACTTCGACCGGGATCATCGCTTCAGTCCCGTATGTTAGGTTGTACGGTGTTTTCTGTGCGGTTGTTTGGGGTGTGCATCTGTATGCCCTTAGTACTTCTATCACCTCTTTTGTCCATCGGTCTTTCGCTTTTCCGAGACGTTTCTTCAGCTCGTTCAATATGACCTTGTTTGTGGCCTCGACTTGCCTGTTGGTTTGCAGGTGCTCGACCGAAGTTGTGATTGACTTGATGTCGAGGTTGACATAGAAGGATTGTAGTCCTTGGTCAATGAATTGTCAACTGTTATCAGTTATTATCGTGTTAGTGTTAGGGATGCCGAACCGACACACACGATACTTCGCCACACGAAATTTTGAACGTTTTTTGTTGAAATGGATGCGAGTGGCTCGACCTCGATCCATTTAGTAAAATAGTCAATTCCTACCAGCAGGAACTTGGTCTGCCATTTTCCTAACGCGAAAGGGTCGATGATGTCCATTCCACAGATGGCGAACGACCATGGGGAGATGAGACTGTGCAGCGTTTCTGGTTTAGCATGATGGAGGGGGCCGAACTTTTGGCATTTGGTGCTTTTTCACGTACTCAGTGCAGTCTCCTTGAACGGTCGGCCAATAGTAGCCTTCTTTGAGGACTTTAGAAGTCATCGTCCGTGCCTCCGAATGATTTCCACATACCACTTGCTGTATCTCGGTCAGGACATACTCGGCTTGCTCGCTGGTGATGCATTTCAGCATAGCCTCTTCGGTATAGATCTTTGTTTATCATAGTGTACCGGGCACACTGCTGCTTCATTGTTTTTTCTTCTTCTGGCTTACATGTGCCGTCCTCGAGGTACTGGATGATGGGGGTCATCCGGTTGTCATCCTTAGTCTCGGCAACAGCAAGACATTCAGTTTTCGACACACTGGGGTGTCTTAGCCTTATCCGTATAACTGATCGTTAGTGGCTCTTCTTCTTTGTAACCGACAGTCTAGACAAGGCATCGACCCTTTTGTTCTCATGTCTCAGTATGTGCTCCACATGTGCCTTGTGGAACCAGGCGATGCTGTTTCGGACAACATAGTAGTAGCGCTGTAGCAGGGGCTCTTTCACCTCGAGGTACTCCCACGTTCTATAATAAATAAAATATAAAAAACCATACATGTACAAAACTCGCACACGTATGAGACACCAGAGAAAGAAGTATTTAAGTAGGAGTAACTACCCGATCAAGAATAGTCGTAACATCCACTTAACCACTTCTCTCTAATATATATATATATATATATATATATATATATATATATATATATATATATATAATATTAATAATTCATTAAATAACTAAATATTTAATATTTAATTATATATTTTATTTATTTTAAATATTTGTGTAAGATAAAAAAAATTATGAATATATTAATTCTAGTGTATTTATTCAAAAAATGTATTCATTTTATAGCTATTTATAAAAAAATTAACTTTTATTAAATTGAGTGTCAATTTTTTTTTCATAAATGAATTTGCTTTCAAATTTTATCAATTTAGTGATCAATCCTAAAAGATTAAATTTAATTTCGACTGTAGATATATTTGACCACCTTTGTCAAATTACAACTGGAGAATTTTTTTTCTTAAATAAAACAATTTTAAAATTATATTTATTAAATCACAATTATAAATTAGTGTTTTCAATAAACAATTGACAAAGTAAAACACTAAACATTTTCCTACCATTTTTTCGAACAATTATGTTTTCATTTTGAAAAAGTCGAGTTCATTTTCAATAAGAATAAATAACTGAACAAATATTACAAGTTGAAGAAATAACGTTACAATTAGCATATATTAAATTGTAAGTATAAAAGAAAAAAGCAAATCCTTAAACATTTGATAATTATAAGAGAATAGCACAAGCTATTTCATTTATTAAAACTAAAAAAGATTAATCCGAGTAGTGGAGTTGGAGATGAGGTTTGCTTGGGTGGGTCGACGCAGCACCAACCAACCAGCAGCTTGTAGTTACACCAAAAACACGTTTAATACTTTATCTGGTTCAGTGCACTCTTATTCCCCTTTACGTCTTCATCCAATGATTTCGCATGTCGTAGACTCAAAACAACCACTCTTTCAATTCTGTTTTCTTATATTCTGTTTTCTTATATGGAAAATGATACTCTAACAGATATATAATTCGTGATAAGTTTAAAAAATAAATATATAATAAAATATAAATTTAGAATTAAATGATATAAATGATGGAGATCTCACCTCCACTAGAGATTAGAATTTTTCATAATATATAAGTGGGTGCAAACCTCACTTCATTGAACTAGTTTTATGGAGTTGAGTTAGGCTTAAAGTCTACTTCATAATATGATATCAGAGATTGATTAGAGATTATAATCTTTCATAATATATAAGTGAGTACAAACCTCACCTCATAATTATGATTTTTTTAATTTTTTATTATAGCTTTTCCTTCAAAGTCAAGCCTAACTATACGCTAGATACACAAAAAGAAGTCATCACCAAAAGAGAAACAGTGTTATTCAGTGAGCTTAAAAGGTTCACCTAAACATAAAAGGCATTATAATAATAAGTTGCTAACCTTCTACAACATTGGTTCATGTTAAACTTGAAAGTCTTTGCAGGGATATATTTAATTAACTGCAACTTTGCTTTATGGGTATAGTCACTAGAGTCTCTAGACCCGTGCTTATAAATTACAAGTTGGTGACCCAATATTTCCAAAATTGAGGCATCATTAACAATGGAACTCACGAGGTTCATTTTGGCTCTCGTCTTCTTCCTAATGATGGCGGTGGGATCTTGGGGTTCTCCGAACCATTGGAGAGAAAAAAGGGTTCGTGAGCCCTGCAAGAAGCTGGTGTTCTATTTCCACGACATAATTTACAATGGTCATAACTCCAAGAATGCAACTTCAGCCATTGTGGGAACACCAGCATGGGGGAATAGGACCATACTAGCAGGGCAGAACCATTTCGGTGACGTGGTTGTGTTCGACGACCCTATCACCTTGGACAACAATCTGCACTCACCACCCGTGGGACGTGCCCAAGGGTTTTACATTTACGATAAGAAGGAGATTTTCACGGCTTGGCTTGGGTTCTCCTTTGTGTTCAACTCCACGCAGCATAAGGGTAGCATCAACTTTGCAGGTGCAGACCCTTTGATGAATAAAACCAGGGACATTTCTGTGATTGGAGGAACTGGTGATTTCTTCATGACCAGGGGGGTGGCCACTCTCTCTACGGACGCATTTGAAGGGGAAGTTTACTTCAGGCTTCGTGCGGATATCAACTTGTTCGAATGTTGGTGACTAAGCTAATTGTTTTCTCTTTTCATGGTTTCTTGTTTTGTGTGACATTTTTCTCTGTGTTGGAGGGATACTTAAATGATGTTAAACAGCTTATTCACAGCTAATTAAATGATGTTAAACATCACATTTTTTCATCTACCATGTTTATTTCTTGCTTTTCTTCATATATTAATTAACACCCAAAACTGTTTAAAAACTATAATTTTTAATTAAAAAATACTTTAGTACTCTCCCAAACAAAACTTATTTAGTTGTTAAAAGTAACATAATCATATAATGTTATTATATAGGAAGTAATCATAATGTTATTATATATAGGAACGTAATCATAATGTTATTATATAGAAACTTTAAGAGTTACAAAAACAGCACATGTTTTGTGCACACGTGTTATTACTTTCAATAGGTATTTTCAAATTTTAAATAATTTTCTTTTAGTAGTAATAATTTGGGTTTTATTTTATATTTTTAATTAATTTTATCTTTGCTTAGTAGTTTAGTCATAAATTAAAGAGTTTGATTTCTTCCTCCCACAGAATTATTAAATCATTTATCAAGTAACTTAGATAAATAATTATGTCAATTTTTAGATTGTTTAGGACATAATAAAATGACAATAGATAATAGGATATATTTGCCCTTCAAGGTGGAAGGTTTTAAATGACCAATAAAATTAGTTATGAAATGTGGTTAACACTTAAGTTATGAGACTAGTTCATTTTATCTACAATTAGTCTAAGTATAAAGTTTATTGTCTCACTCCAAAAAAAATTGGAAAAATAGAATATATATTAGATATCGAAGTTGTCAACCATTTTTTTTAGGCAGTTTCTTCCTGCACCTCCATATTTTTCTTCCTGCACCCCCACACTCTTATGAAAAGACTAAATCACCCTTATTAATTTTTAAAATTCCAAAAATATTCTTAACCTCCCCTAAAGAGGTGCAGGCAAGGATGCTCTCTTGCGCAGCCTTGTCTTTCATGTTCCAGTAGCAGCACGCTTTCATGTTCTAGCAGCAGTGCAACACCTCCAAATCCTTCTCTTTCAATCTCACATTTTTTGTTAGTGATTTAGAGTGTTCTTGACAAAGGTAAGTAAATTTCTTTGCTTTCGGATCTGCACATCCGTTTCTTTTATGGATTTTTGTTTCCATAAGTGTTTTCTTCCATTCCAAGTTCTAGAATCCGATAGAATTTCAGATCACAAAATAAGGTAAAATCTTGAATTTTTGCTTCCGGTAAAATCCCAGATTTGTGGTTCTAGGAAGATTCTGAATTTGTAGATCCGGGAAGGTTCCGAATTTGTGGATCCGGGAAGATTCTGAATTTTTTTATCCGAATTTGTGTTTTTATGGTCATCCTTTCTTCAACATATAAAACTTCATCAAAAGATTTTTTCTATCTTCAAATATGATTTGCAATGAGCTTCTTTTTTTCTTCATTTAATATTTTTTTTTGGTCTATAGTTTATTTATATTTGTTTAGTAAAAATGATTCAATGTTTTTTTTTCTCTCTTTTGGTTTCAATAGAATTTTATATTTGCTTTTTTTGTTTGTATTTGTTCAACATCTTATTCATTAGTTAGTTTGTAATTTGGTCTTAAAATGATGTAATTCAACAATAATGGTGAAGACTAGGAGAGGAGGTTCACAAAGTGATCGTCTACGTCCCACAACCTCTGTTATAAGAAGACATGTTAATGAAGATGAAAAACATGGATAATGACTTCTCAATATCATCATCATCCCACAGATCAACCCCATCATATAATTATTGTTCAAATTCATCAATAATGTCCATGCTTTTACAAATAAATAAAAAATGAAACAAAATCATTGCATTTCGGATCCATAAATCCATAAGTCAAAAACATTATTCTGGATCCAACAATTCATAATTCAAAAAGACCATTCTGGATTCAGGAATTCATAACACAAAAAAATAATTCTGGGTCTACCAATCCGTAATGCAATTTAGACTTCTGGATTTAGCACTCCGAAAAACAACAATTTATGACCTTTTACCTTCCGGAACACCTCCCTCATCTGGAAAACACAATTTAATCAATTTCGGATTCATGAATCCAGAATATATTACTGGATTTCGATATCCGGTAGCCCCTTTTGAAATTATAGGTGAAGGTTAATGTTGGAATATTTAAAATTGTGGGGTGCAGAAAGAAAAACGTGGAGGTGCAGGACGAAGAAGCCTTTTTTTTATCATGTCCATTAGCAAATAATCAATTAAACCTTTAAACTATAGGAAGATGCCATAAAAATTGTTAGAGGACCATTATTTTATTTTATTGACATTTTTCCACATCCTCTACTTTATAGCTTGATACTACATGAACATTTGTGCAAATATTCAAATTCTTTTTTATATATAATATGCATCAACTATGATAAATACACACTTTTTATATTCCAAATCTGTCGAACAAAATATCTTATTCGTCTTTTATATATATATATGATCTGGCAAGATATTATCATTTGGTAGCATTTTCTTCAAAATTTATATTTCACTCATATTTTACCTTCAAATTCATGAGACACTAAACAAATGACAACCACATAAATCTTATACACTATGATACAATACAAAGATATCTCACCATCACTCTTTAATTTATTATTTTATAATACACATAACATGTTCTGATTGAAATACAATTATATGTATTTATAGTTAATTAATAACTAAAAAACATATATCAATGTGTCTTTTGAAGGTTGTTTTATACTTTGATTATATTATATTTAAAATATATTTATACTTATCAAAAATAAAAATATGATAATAAATTTTATTGCAGTTTTTTAAATGTAAAACCATGTATACACAAAAAAAATCATGGCATGTTTTTGTATTCAACAAATTTTAATATTATAGAATATTTAATAATTTTTAAATAAACATTTAATAATTTTTAAATAAACATTTAACAATTTTACAATACCAAAAATCGATCAAAATTTAATAGCAAAACATTGTTTTAATTTTTTATTAAAATTAGGGCTCACTGTAATCGAGTTAAATATATATACATTAAAATCGAACTAAACCAAACCACATTTCATTTATATGCTTGGTTCAAGTAACTTTTTAATGAAAAATAAAACCAAAACAAACTCTCAACACTCTAATTCCATTGTGTGTAAACCACCCAATTTCTTGACTGATGTGATTAATAACTTTTTGAATCTCAAAAAAAGAAATAAGCAAAATAAATGGGAAATTCATGAAAAATTAGAATCACGTTTAAGAGACTATGGATAACTTTTTCATTTTTTTTTTCATTTTTTTTATACAGATAGACTCGTAAGCCCACAATTGTATAAGATAAGTTAGACAGTATTCTTCAAGTATTACGTGAGTCAGCATCTCGTGTTTTTAATATAAATAACTAATTAATGAGATATATTATTTTTCTATTTTAAAATTTAAAGATGCATTGTTATGATATCCCTAATTAAATGACTTAATTATATAATAAATTAACTGGATATATATATTTTTTTTTCAATTTTGGAAATTAAAGATGAATGTTGTGACAATTTTTTATTATATTATAGTCCTTTTTAAATTAAGCATGTTTTCTTAAGTACCAATATGGGCCTATCTTTTAGTTTCCCTCAATATACATTAGTTATGAGGGTTAAAAAATCTAATATAAAAAAAATCAATATATAAATATTTTCTATTAAAATACTATTTAAATATTATTGTTCATTGCAACTGAAGAAACATAAGAGCAACTGTAGATCTCTCTCTCTATCTATATATATATATATATAAACATAATATTAATCTTTATATTATTAAATAATAATTTTTTATGATAATAACTGTGACTAATTGAATTTTAAAAAATAATAAATACATATGAAAAATTTATTTAATTAATTTAGAGTGATATAAATATTTAAAATAAAAAAAGTAATATTTAATTAATTATAGGAATCGTTTTTATAAGAAACATGGAAGGTGTTAATATTTTTTTACACATAATTAATTATGGAATTGAAAGTTTGGTTTCACAGACCAAACGTTTTCCAATTCTCGATTGTTTATTAAATTCTTTTTCTCATCTTATCTGAACCGTGATTGACCATGATTCATGTGATTTTACTTTAAACTAAATATATATTTTTATTATAATATGAAATTGAATTTTCTATTTAAAATAATTAAAACAATACTTGAGACGCGACTTAAAAAAATTAAAACAAATAAGAAAATTAAAAATAAGAATAAGTTCCTCTTAAAATGTGAACGTCATTTAATAAAATTTCAAAAAAAATAAGAATAAGCTTTCTATAATTAAATTATTTATTTATTAAAAATTCTTTTAATTTTATATTTTAAAACATTACTTTTAACTTTTATAAATTTTTTATTTAAGTTTAATTGAATATGGTATTTTAAAATATAATAAATGAGATAAAAAAACATTTCAATAATAAAAATAAAAGAATAAATATTACTTTAATAAAAACATAAAAAATATTATATATATATATATATATATATATATATGATACCACATTTTTTTATTCGCATTAATATACCACATTGCTTTTAATTTTTTTTATATATATTTAGGACAATATGAGATTGAAAATAAATATAAAATTGAAACATAACTAGAAGTTTGTTTAATAAAAATAAGAGATAATATCAAATTAAAAATACACATATCTTAATTTTTGAAGAATTTATTTGTAACAAATATTTAAAGTAGTATTAGATATTTGTCTTTTTTAAACCAATACGTAAATTAACCTATAAAACAGTAACATATAATTTTTCATGAAAAAAAATAAAACTTGTTAAAACTTGTTTTCAATCATAATTATTAAAATTTCCTATTGCTTTTTAAGTTTTTTTTTTTTAAATTAGGAAACAACTCACTATAACATTAAGGATGAATTTAAAAAAAATAGAAAAAAATATGAATATTTAGTCACTTTGATGTTTTGTTAGTTATTTGATGTATTATCATGTAAACATCATAAACTCTAAATTAAAAATTCTTAAAAAGAAGAGATTGAATTTTGTAAGAAAAAGAAGAGATTGAATTTTGAAAGAAAAAGAAGGGAAAGTGTACAATTTGATTGATTTGAGATTTTACCGGACACTTTTACCACTACCACAACATTTTGCAATTGAAATTAAGTTTACCGTGGAAATAATAAAATAATGAAACACGGTTTCCATAGGAGGCAATTTCGCGGTCCTAACCCAATACACAGTTGGAGTAGAATTTCAACGACAAGACAACGCTCTCTCACAAAACCAAAAAAACTCTTGCTCTGTTTTCTTCTGCCTTTGCTATGAGTTCAGATACGATTAGAGAACGAGGTGCATCAACCGGGGTACGTTTTCCCCTCTTTTTCCTCTCAGTTAAAACCCTAAGTTGACCATAGAAGTATACTTATACTTCATATACTCTGTAATGCTTCTGGAACTTTCTGCACTTCTTTCCGTCTTTTCAGATTTGATTTTCTTAGTATCGATTGAATCCTAACGTATGAATGTGTGATATAGCAATTCTTGAATAAGCAACTTTTAATTCGAATTTTTAACTGTAAAAAGAGAATGCGAAGTGAAAATGGGATCCGTTGTTTCAAACTCGATCGTCAATGTAATTGTGGATCACTAGCCTGGAGATGAGACAGGGTTTTGTTGTGTAGTTTGGGAGTTCACAAGGCATTGTGGCAATCACGTGCATCATTTAAGATATTTTGCAGCATCAGAAATCGAGAAAGAAATGCAAGTTGTTGTGTGGAGAGTGTGGTGAATGTTTGCTATGTTGGTAGAAGCTTAGAAAATGAAAATGAAAATGAAACTGTTCCTGAACATAAGCCGCTATAAGTAGATGCTTTTTGTTCAAGACTTGTGTTCTTTTGCACCTCTTTTGTCTTTTATTATCTAATGGAAAATGAGCAAATTACACGAGTTGCATGCTAGTGCAGAAGAAGAGGAAATAGGAAAGAGAAGCATTGAACATCTATGTAATTTATTTTGTTCACTGCTTTCAATTTTAACCTAAAGTTTGTTCTATTGAACTTAAAGACCTTGTGTATGTGTATGACATGTTTTTTTTCTGTTAACAGGTAGAACGGAAATTTCAATATAGACAACTTTTGTTTTTGGCATACCAAAGTTTAGGATTTTTGTTTGGTGACTTGAGCTTATCCCCTCTTTATGTCTATCAAAGTATATTTTCCGAAAGACTGAAACATGTCCAGAATGAGGATGCAATATTTGGCGCTTTTTCTTTGATCTTTTGGACTCTTTCAAGTATTTCTTTGTTGAAGTATGCACTTATTATGTTAAGTGCAGATGATAATGGCGAAGGTAAGGGCTATTGTTTTTTATTTTTCTGTCAACCTAGGTTCTTTTTAACTCATTACTTTAATTATTGTGGTAATACTAATACATTCAACTTTAACAGGTGGAGTTGTTGCTTTGTATTCACAACTTTGCAGAAGTGCAAAATTTTGTTTGCTTCCTAATCATCAAGCTTCCGATGAGGAGCTTTCTACATATTACAAACCTGGCTCCTCAAATGGAAGTATACCATCCTCACCTTTGAAAAGATTCATTGAGAGACACAAGAATACAAAGATGGCTTTGCTTATTTTTGTTTTACTAGGTGCTTGCATGGCAATTTGCGTTGGTGCACTCATGCCTGCCATTTCTGGTAAGGACACGATTTTTACTCTCTCACAAATATGTTATTGTGTCTGGTGGGAAACCTTAGCTGATTGATGTTTTATTGTTGTATTAGCTCTATTTGTACCTCTGCTGATAAGAATTCTTTTTGTAGTTCTTTCCTCCGTTGAAGGCCTGAAAATCGAAGCAAAGATTACAAATAAAAGTAAGTGTAAAAGATGCTAATCTCAATTGACATGCTTGTTATATGATACTGGTCCTATATTCCTTCCTTAAAAAATTTGATGCAAATTTTCTATCTAAGCTTATGTATTTATCATTTCACAGGTATGGTGTCTTGTATTTCTTGTGTTCTACTGATTGGACTCTTTGTCATGCAACATCGTGGCTCCTACAAGGTTGCATTCGTGTTTCCTCCTGTAATCATCCTATGGCTACTGACTATTTTCATGATTGGCATTTTCAATATCATCAAGTGGAACCCAAGAGTATATCAGGCTCTTTCTCCATATTATGTATACAAGTTCTTTAGGCTTACAGGAAAAGATGGTTGGACTAACCTTGGAGGAGTATTTCTATGCGTTACAGGTCTGCATCTTTTAAAACTAAAGTCTGCTTAAGCCTTATTCTTGCCAAATTCATTATGTTTTTCTTGTCATCTACAGGAACTGAAGCTATGTTTGCAGACCTTGGTTACTACAGACAAACACCTATAAGGGTATGTGTGGCCAATAAGTATTATGTTGGCTTTTGACTTCATGGTTAAATTGCAATGTTTTGTTCATAACGGGCCCTTCAAAGGGATACTGAGAATGATTAGTGTTACTTTACTAAATGTTTTTTGTAAGGGTGGTTATGATTTCCATTGGTCAGTAATAGTGTGTGTACTAAGTTGTGAACTACTTTTTAGACTTTAACTTGATATACCTGCCTAGTCTATGAGACAGTTGATGAAATTTTCTAAGAAAGAACTAAATATCAAATAGAAAGCTGCTACAAAGAAGGAAAAATACAACCTAATTTGTATTGCACGTATGTATTAGTATCATGAAAGACAAACCTTTGTTTAAAATGATGGACATGCATAACAAGTGAAGGAGTACAGGTTTTATTGAACTGTAGGTTAATGACATCTGAAAAGTGATTCTTGATTTGTTAAGGAGAGGTATGGCTAAAGTGGAATATGTGAAATCAAAATTTGAGTTTATTTATCTGTTGTGCAATGTAATTCACGTAATTTACCTTCATCTGTGGTCCTTGACATAATAAATTGAGGCCTTAATAGTGATTCATCATTTAAAACAGAATGGCAACTTTTCCATAGATTTTGTTTTGAAAATGATTGTTGTAACTGTTATTGTATCCTTGTTACTGTGCAGGTTGCATTTCATTGTATCATTTACCCATGTCTAGTTCTTCAATACATGGGGCAGGCGGCGTTTCTTTCCAAGAATTTATCTGCAGTGCCTATAAGCTTTTATGCTTCTATTCCAGGTCAGTTAATGTAAATACTAAGAATAAAGTATCCCTGATAGGCCATTTCATGTAATTCTAGAAGAACGTGGATTTGAGGTTATTTGTCTCAGACAATGGAAAAATATGCAGTGAATAGTGTAAACCTTCTAAGTGTGACTCGACCACTTACATTGTACAAAAATTTCTGAACTTTCTAAGCAGCAGTACATTGAGCTAGCGATAAGTTGGGATTCTTTGAATAATCGAATATATTTTAATTTCTATCTTTTAAGTATTATCTTTTTATTCCTTGTGTCATTAGTTGTCCATTATGAACTGATACCAGCACTGATAATTTTACCTGGATATTGGCCAATTTATATGGAATAGTCAAGAGATCACTCTTATGAAGTAGATTTAGGCCTAAATCAACTCTACAAAATCGGTTTGTAGTGTAAAATTTGCACCCACTTATATGCTATAATTTGACTATATCTGGTTGGACATCTCGAGTGTGAGAGTAGATATTTTTGAGTTATTCAATAGCGGGTGACATGATAAGTCTAATAAACCTTACTATTATAGGCTGTGATACCATCTTAGAAAATAGATGTGTAACTTTATCTTACAAAACTAGCTAATAAGGTGAAATTTATACTTATATATTACAATGTAGTCATATCTCAAGTCGATGTGAGATCTTTGACAACAACTTTACTCTTGGAGAATTCTATATTTTCACAGCTTGTTTTTAATGAAGCCTAAGTTTTTCGTATGTTACTTGAGAAAATAAAGAAAAAGACAACATATTTTGAGGGCTAGAAAAGGTCTCCCTTAAGTGGTCATATTTATATGCAACAACCCAGTGATAAAATGATGAGAAAAGAAAGTGTTAAAAACAAGTAATTCTAGGTACAAATAGGTATTACCCATAGCATGATCAACTCGCTCTAATACCAACGTGAGAAGATAAAGAAAAAGAGAACAATATATTTTGAGCTTGAAAAGGTCTGCCTTACGTGGTCATATTTATATACAACAGATTTGTGATACAATGATGAGAAAAAAAAGAGTAACAAACAAGTAATCCTAGGTACACATGGGTAATCTAAACCTATTCTGATAATGTTCTAGAAACTTAAGTTGGTTCCGTTTAGATATTATATTTCTATTAATTGTACTATGATTTTCTGAGTTGAAAAAAAGTAATATCTATCATGTCTTGCTTCAAGTTATATATTGCTGTAGTGATCTATAGATTAACTGTTTGTGACACTATCTTTTTCTTAGTGAAACTCAACCTCTAACTAGAATGTTATTGATCTTGGGAAAAAGGTGCCAGAATCTCCACCAGTCTATGTCACTTATTATTTAGGACGTAATTCTTCGTGAAACTGGATAAAACTAGGGAAATTTCCTATATTTTGAACAAAAAAGGTTGAACTTGTACTGTACTATTTTTCATGTATGACAGTCGTTGGTGGACAAATTAGTAGATCTGGTACCTGCCCCTTTTTTTCAATGTATAAAAGTCACTGTTAATTGGTTTAGCTTAACTCTAATTGATAATTTTTGAGCTAAACCTAGCTAATGGGTTAGTTGTTATTGTTTCTTCATTTTGGTTCTGTACTCTATTAACATTTTTCCCCATAAAAGGAACCACTCAGACTATCCCTGTATCTGATTTTTGTAACTTTTCATTGTGTTGTGCTGTGTATTATACGTGTTCAGAGGAATAACTTCATGGTCTACTTTTAGCATTTGCCATCATATATGGAAGGAGCTTACATTAGTGGTAAATAAAGCAAATAGTTGAGTTGGTAAAATGTCCTGCCATTCGATTTTTATGAGACTGCTGTACATGTTTTCAAGTCTCTGTCATGTATTTCAGATTTTTTCTTTTCATTTTTGTAGATGTTCTCTTCTGGCCAGTATTTGTGTTGTCTGCTTTGGCTGTAATAGTTGCAAGTCAGGCTGTCATTGCTTCAACATTCTCTGTAGTCCAACAATGCCATGCATTTGAATGTTTCCCTCGGGTTAAGGCAATACATTCCAGAAGGTGGATCCCTGGTCAGACATATATACCGGAGATAAACTGGATTCTTATGATAATCAGCTTGGCTGTGACAGTTGGTTTAGGAGACAAGAACCGTATAGGATATGCTTATGGTAAGTGGGTGAATTGGAGAATTGTATTGTTAGTTAAATCACAATATTAGACAATGGAACAAACGATTCCCTATTACACAGATTTAATAGTGTGTTCTAACTTTCTGTCCTGAGTTGTCAACATGAAAGTTACTATTCAACATTCTCACACAACTGCCACTAACCCTCAATTCCCATCATAGGTTGTCTAAAAGTAATGTTATTTATAATATCTATTATCTAATTAAAATAGTTTGAGTTCCATAATATTTCTCTTGTCCAATATGCTATTTATTCAATATTATTTGATGTTAGTTGAAGGTTTTAGATTTTAAAATCAGTGTGTATCATTACGTTTCCACTGATGTGTAATCTGAGTAATTGAAAATGCAACTCTTGAGAAAATTTGGGACCCATATGCTAAAATAATGTGGGGAAATTTAAGGGGTATCATGGAAGAAAACAAAGAAGCATTACCAACTATATGATAAAAAAAACTTGAATAGAAAACCATGGACTTTGATTAGCAATAAACACATGTTGAAACACTAGGAGTGGAGGAAGACTGGCTTTTATTTGAGGTTTTCCATTGAAGATGTTCTTGAGCGCCATCTCAAGATCTTAATTTTAGATTTTTCGAACTTGGACCAATTTGTTGTCTTTTCTTCTAATCAGTGAACACGGTAGCAATTTTCCTCTGTATAACACATTGTCTTGCAATATAAACATTGGGGACAATCACCTCTACTTCCTCTTCCTCCTCGATTTCTATAACCTCTTCCTCTGGAAGATACCATTGCTGAGGATTCAACCATATCAGTTGAATTTTCCCTTTCTACAAAAGTAGGAATATGAAGAAGTCTTGTAATTAAGTTGTCCAAAGAATGAACTTCTTGACTAGTCAATATTTGACCATGAATGTTATTAAAATCTTTATTTCTCGTCGAGTTTAATTCCTTCCAATGAGTCTACATATAAGAACATTTTCCGTTCTTCCACTGCAACTTGTGCTTGAGCTAGATGAGCATTCATATCATGGTTGGCCTGTTTGAGAGAAATTTATTTCTCAGCTGAGTAGTACAGACGTATATCATTAGCAAAAATACTGTGTCTTTTTCCAAAAAGAACGTTTGAAAGGTTCTGAGAGAGTCCCTAAAATATGTGGTCCCACAAATTGCCTCAGTCAAACAACTGAAAGTCAAGCTTCTTCCACTAAACATTACTCTCTGTTGATCATCCACTACCCGCTTTTGCTAAATGCTCATGGGATTGTTGACCAAGAAACCAAAATTCCAGAGACAGCCCATGATAAGTAATTTTTACCATTTAATTTATTTGTGGTGCGGTGGTGTCCCAGAAATAGAGAAAATAGGACCTGAAACAGACCCAAGAGAACTAGGAGTGACCAGAACAGGTTCGGTGGGAGAAAAAAACATGTACAAGTCAACCAACCATACAAAATACAGTTGAAGATGAAGATGATCTCTGAAACAGATCAAAGAAGCTCCGGTGAGACCTGTGGAAGAGACCCGATGATGTTCCGACGGTGGCAGACCAGTGTGTGAGATGCATGCGTGTGACAGGACATGGGTCGAAGTTTGGACATGAACCACTTGGGCAGTGGTTGATGGGGCACCAACCCCAAAGTCGCCAGAAGAATTGGGTTCCAGCATTGCTGGTGATGGTGGTTTCCAGCAATACAATAGCTGTTTCCGACAGTAGGCGCAATGATGGAAGGAAGGACAATAGAGCGGGATTGTTCTCTGATACTAAGTTTGAAGCTTTTAGATTTGAAAATCAGTGTTTCACTACACTCCACTGATGTGTGTCTTTATATATAAATCTGGGTAATTGAAAATACAACTCTGAGAAATCAGAGATAACGGCTACTGCTCAGGCATACTCGGTACAGCAAAAACCAGCTTTATAAAAGGCTATGCAACATTTAATGACACTGTAAAAAGCTTTACATTCTCATTATACAATGTCATCTATTTAAAAAATAGAGGTGAAACCTTTACCGAGTGAAAATTAGCATAATTTTGATCTGTTGTCAACGTAAGAACTATGTAATTTGCATTCAATAATTTAATATGATATTATTAAAAGAGTGTGCTAAAGTAATAGCTTCCCAATAGGTTAGACTTTGTTGATGATATGGCAACACAATATTGGATCCTAGGGTTAAAAGTTATGCTAGCCGTGAATAAACATTTTTACATTACTTAGTTATAGATGGTTTAATAATCGTGAATGAAAATACATTGATGTCATGGGTCATTTTGTCTCTCACTGCTGTTTTTCAACTCATGATGCTTAACAACCTCATTTTTGTTTACAGGGATTGCATATCTAATTTTGGTGTTTGTGACCACATGTTTGACATCACTAGTAATCAACCTTGTATGGCATCGAAGTCCTATAATTGCTCTGGCATTTGGTTTGTTATTTGGTTCAATAGAGATTATTTTCCTGTCATCCTATTGCACGAAAATCCTCAGAGGTGGCTGGATTCCACTTGTGCTTTCGGCAGTCTTCATGGTTGTTATGTACGTTTGGCATTATGGTTCTAGGAAAAAGTATTTATTTGACATGCATAACAAAGTTTCAATGAGGTCCATCCTTGGATTAGGTCCTAGTCTTGGGATTGTTAGAGTTCCTGGAATGGGCCTTATCTACACTGAATTGGCTACTGGAGTCCCTGCCAGTTTTACTCATTTCTTGACAAATCTTCCAGCATTCTACCAAGTGGTTGTTTTTGTTTGTGTTAAGACTGTGCCAGTGCCTTGTGTGCCGCATGAAGAACGTTACCTCATTGGCCGAATTGGTCCCAAATCTTACCGATTGTATCGTTGTATTGTTCGAAATGGCTATAAGGATGTGTATAGTCACGAAAATGATTTTGAAAATGACCTGGTGATGAGCATAGCAGAATTCATTCAATTGGAAGCAGAAGGTTCCTCTGGAAATGCAGAGGGTTCAGTGGATGGACGGATGTCAGTGGTTAGGACATCAGGGAAGTTTGGGACACGATTGCTAATGTCCGAATCTTCTGGTTTTGAGGAAGGCAACAACATTAATCTTCCTGGAGCTTTGACTGTCACTAGCAGTAAATCCCCGACATTGAAGAGACTGCAGGCCATGTATGAGCAGGAGTTGCCTGAACTCAACACTGGACGACGAATTCGATTTGAGTTGCAAAATGTAATATATAAAGACCCACGTGTCAAGGAAGAACTCATGGAACTTGTAGAAGCCAAGCGCACTGGAGCAGCGTATGTAATAGGTCATTCTCATGTAAAGGCGAAGTGGAACTCATCATTTATAAAGAAGTTTGCTATCAACCTCTACTCTTTTCTCCGGAAAAATTGTCGGTCCCCTGCAGTAGGTCTAAACATTCCTCAGATTTCTCTGATTAAGGTAGGAATGAATTACCATGTGTAGCGTGGGTGGGTGACAATGTTTTGATTGGGGATGTAATTTATGCGAGCAAGAATATATACTACTTTGGCAGATTCCACTTGAATGGATTTCACTCAAGAATTTCCTCTAGGAATGTTTGAAGAAATAGCGGCATCAAATTGCCAACATCTTTTGATTTTGTGATGGGCCTGGTGAGGTATCTAAAGTAGTGAATTGGTTGCCAAAGGAGTTTTGTGCAGGGTCCTATACCTGTTTATTTTGTTAGCCAAATTGGCCTTGTCTTGTGAGTTTCTCTCTAGTTTTGTTGAATATAAATTTGCATGTAACATCTACTGCTGCCGCCTTTTTGTACTTGTACAAAAATTTGTTCTGATTTTCAATCTTCCTAGGGAAAACAGGGAAATGAATTGTATTTAGAACGGAACCATACCTGAACTGAAAACGTGTCACGTCGAGTTTGATTTTGGTTCTTTGATTTATTTATTAATTTTGGCTACTGAGCTCATCTCTCTGGTTAGTTTTGCTCTGCTGTTTTTACTTTGACTGGCCAAATATATCTTATTTCCTCTAGATATTTTGCAAAAATATATATTGCATTTACCTATTTTCTTTATGTACTTCTATACTGCTTTAGTTTTCTTTTGTCGTGGGTAACTAAATTCTTATCTTGGATTGTTTTGTTGTCCCGTTTAATCAATTAATTGAAGAGTAACTCATCCTTGCACCCCATAATTTCAACTTCCAACTCGTAGATTTTAAGTTTCCAAATTTACCTTGTCATGTAAGATGTTCATTTTCAATTCTAGATTGTGTTATCTGGAGACAATTTGAATTGTTCAATCTTGAAATGTGAAAACATGAATATTTTTTATGTCGTAATGTATATTATTTGATTACAAAAAATACAAATGTACTGTGGGACTACTGCGGAGGTGGCGCTGGAAGTTGGAAGAGAGGTTGCTGCGGCTCTGAAGAGGAAGCGACCTATTCAATGAAGAAGAAGAAAATGTTAAAATTATCATTTTACTTCATCTATGATGGTGGCGAAAGAAGACATGGAGGTGCAGGAACAGAATTGCAAGGTCATTAACTCATGTGATAATAATACTGATGATAGAAATGTAGAAACAAAACATGACTCTTAACTAGTTTCTCACTAACAGGATTATGTGTTTTTATGCTCATAATTTCATGATTGCTAATATATGCCTTTTTTATTGAGTTAATAATATCATGTCCTAATTAGGATCTTAAAAATCATATGTTCTTCACATGCATGTTTAAAAAAAAAGAGAAGATTAATACAAAGATATATAGGAGATTAAATAAAAAAAACTATATTTAAAAAGACCTATATTCCGATAACTCAAACTAGTTTCTGAAAAAGACTTTAGTACAAGATAATAAAATATCATCTAAAATCTTGCTTAAACTCTACTCTTAAATTATGAAGAATGTGAACACTTTTTTTTTTCTTCTAAAAATGTAAGAAACGTGAAAATTTAAAATTTTAAACTTAATTAAACAAGGGTTTCATCTTCCTTTAAACACCAAAATACAATATAACAATTTAAAAAAACATGTACCACCAATATTCAATCAATCTGAATCCATAAAGAAGAACAAATTTTACCCACTCTTAATTCAAGGAGTAACATGCCACCATAATTTCATAAGAAAGAAAAACACTTTTATATATACCTATCATGTTAGTTACACTTGATTCACGTTAGTGTCGAAGCAATGAATTCTAGCTTATACGTACTTCTTCATAGTTGACGTGAAAATTTAGGAAAAAACTCAAATCAGTGATGTATATTCAGTGTAATTAATTTAATTTAATTCCATCTAAATAATCCAAAGCATTTTTTTTATTTTTTTCAATCAAATAAGAAAAAAATAACTCTTTTTTTTCACTTTTTTTACCAAACAATTTAAAAAAATATTTTTTCCATACTTTCAGTCGTAAATAAAAAAATATATAGTTAATTATACTTATTTTCTCTTTATCTAATCATGGGCCAACAACTGGTGGACCAAAACAAAATGGGCAATGAAGTGAGCATAATATCTTGAAGATTGACCCACAAAAGGCCCACTGAGAAATTGGGGAAGATTTTTTGGCAGGAGGGGAACTCTTGTGTGTGCATAATTTAGAGGCGAAGGAAAGAAACCTAGTATAAAATCTGAATGATTGCCATAAACAGCAGCGACATGGTGGAGGTTCCTTTAAAGGAACCATTATTGGGAAAGAACATGTTCTGTTCTTCCAACCAGACAATTGAAGAGAGGAGTGAAGAAGAGTCCATTGTTGGGGCGGTAACATTATTACAGGCATAAGAATATGTTATATGTCGATGCTCTTCTCACCACAGTTTTTATATTCCATACTTAGTGCACTATGCCTCAAGCATCAACAAACTACATTCCTCTACATCTCCAATATGCCTCATGCACCCATCGCAAACTACATACACTCTCTTTTATTCCTTTTTATTCTTAAACTTATTTTAACTAACAACCTTTTATATAAAAATAAATAAATGTATATATAAATGAGATTTGACAAATCTGAAACAAATCAGTTGAAATGACATTATTAGATCAATACTTGTATCCAATGTTTTGAACTTAAAATTTATTTTGTTCTTAAATTTTTTTTAATATGAAACTATACATCTAATATAGGAACTGAAAATATTAATATAAAAAAGTGTATATTTTGAAATACACAATCTAACTTTTCAGGACAATTTACATGTTTTAATCAGTAATCGATTTTATATAAATTTGTTTCACTGATACTATTTCTTCTATTCTTAAACTTATTTTAAATAACAACCTTTTATAATATATATATATATAAATAAATAAATAAATAAATAAATAAATGAGATTTGACCAATCGTTAAGATAACATTATTAAGGGTCAATAACTGTACCTAATGTATTATTTATTTTGAACTTACTTTCTTATGATTTTGTCCATAAAAAATAATTTTGATGGAAAAAAATGTATATAAATTGTTTTTTTTTTTAACTTTTTTTTAAATAATAAAACTATATTAAATAGCTGAAAATAATAACTTAAAATATTAATATCAGAAAGTGTATATTTTGAAATACACAATCTAACTTTTCAGGGCAATTTACATGTTTTAATCAGTAATCGATTTTATATAATTTTGTTTCTCTTTTCGGTGATACTATTTCTTCTACGTGTAGCAATTCACATCTGTAAATAGTCTGGAATGCAAGACTTGTATTTCAGGAAAATCGTTACAATGAAGGTAGAATATGCTTTGATTGCAGGGTAGATTTTTTTTGTTGAAAAAACATGTGGAGACGTGGCATTACCTTAGCCATTGCTAAGGTCTTTGAATTGGAAGAAGAATCATAAAGTGGTGAAAGGGACGATTGTGGTTTGTGGAGAATTGGGGATGGAGAAACGTCACTCTCAGTCTACCCTTCCCATTCCTCCAAACCTTTACTTCCACTTGTATTCTTTTCCCACTTTCCTTTTTCTACATTTCATCTCACTCATCCAAATCCCATTTTCTCAACTCCTTCCACAAATATTTATCTCACACCCATCAATCAAACAATAAACAAAACAAACATTTTTCAGATATTTCAACACTATTTCTTCACCCATTATTTCTTTATTATCAAGCTTCAAGTGTGGAACAAGTTTTAAAAACATCTATTGTGTTGTTATGTTGTAATTGTAAGTAGTATTCATTCCGCTTTGTAGCATGTGTTCTATGTGTGTTAACTTTCAAAGATGAATGAATTTTTCATGTAATGTTTGGAGTTGTAGGGCACAGTGTAAAGATACCTAATTGTACAAATTAATTAAAAAAAATTATTTTGAAAAAGTTGAAACTGTGCAAGTGGAAGTGGTGAGAATAAGATATAGAGGGAAGATCTGGTGGGACAAAGAAGCACACATGGTCTAAGTCCAGAGTCCAGATCCACATGCTACTTTTTTTTCTTGCTTCTTTCTTTTCCTATTTCGCAATATTTTCTTCAAAAACAAAAACAACACATTATATTTATATTATCTTCTTTGGAAAATGCTGTGTTGTGTTGGTGAGTGGTGACATGTGTGTGCGTGTGTGTGAGATGAGCCACCCCATCGATGACTCACCCTCGAACATGGCACGTGCATTCTAGGATCCGAATATCAAAAGGTATATTCTTTAAAAAACCCCCTCTTTTCCTTGATATTCCCAAACAATTTTTTAATAATTAATTATAAATATTTTGCACTTCTAACTGTGTCTGAAAATGAAACCAATTTGACTTTTCCTTCTAAATTTCGCGCTTCGATGGTTAAAACATAATCTCCATTGAGCAGATCCAACGGTGCAAAATTTTCTCTTGCAATGCGGGCGCCCACAGTGTGATGGCTAGCAAACCTGAATCGCCTTTAGCCGGTTTTGGCCGAAAAGGGTGGGCGGTGGAGGCGATGAGTGCGGGTGGGACCATCTGACACTACAGGATCCCATCCAACGGTCCAAGTCCAATTCCATGGGATTACCTGTGAAGATCCAACGGCTGGGAGATCTACAAGATAAGGGAATAGATTCCTCTTAACTTTTTGTTTTATGGATGACCTACAAAATTGCATAAACCCAAGGATTGTTTTTAATTGTATTTATAAAAAATATTATATTAAACAAAAGCATATGAGTTTTTTTTTTAATTTTAAATTTTATCTTTAAAAAACATTTTAATAGATTAGAGGAAAAAAATATATAAACTTTTCTTTATCTTGATTTTGAGTTTTGGACATACCAGAACTAGAATATTAATTCTCGAAATATAATGCCTTTATGCCTATATTAATTTTAATAGAGTATTTTGAAGAACAAATAATGGGAATTTAATTTGTTATAAATAAAATAAAATAAAATGTGTTGAGGGAGAAATAAAATATTAGTATTATTTTTGTTGTAAAGGCAGTAGCAGAGGACAAGAGAATAAAAAGGACGCACTCACACACAAAGCTATCCACAACCATTACTCTCTTCTTCTTTCCATGCTTATTCTCCTAAATGGAACAAACGGGGTTTAGAAATTCACACCACACCCACATATTTTACTATGCAAATTCCTGTCTTGCTCCTGCGCGTCCATCACACCTTCTACTCCAGCGCGTCTTCTTCACTTTCCCGTTTTCTCCAAAAACTGTTCCGTTTCTCAACTCAATGCTGTACCTAATACAAGTCAAAACGAAATGACGTTAATATATACTACTAAATTATTTACTGTTAAAATATAATCCATAGAACGAATAAATAAATTGACAAAGATGGATAAAAAATTAAATATTGGAAAACATTTTTTTTCTTAAGATTATTATTATTATTAAACGGGGAATTACTAATTTTTTGTGAATGACGAAGAGGCGCACTTTAAAACGATCCCGTTTGGTATTCGTAAGGGCGTTTCAGATCCATTTAGAGTTGTCTTTTATGCTTGCTCGTGGCTACTACCTTCTAATAAAAAATTAATTCGTCAATTTCACGGTTTAAATTAAAAAAAAATGGCTGTTCATTTTTAATATTCTTATCTATGCATATCATTTTATATTTTTTATTACATCATCATCATCCAGAACGGAAATGAAATGAGATAATGCATTTATTATTCTGATCCTTATCCAATCTTAAAAGCAATATAAAATCGTACTTATTAAATTTTATTTCTTAAATTAGTTAGAATAAAGAAACACGACAGTTTCTCTCTACTAGAGAATATATGAAAAGTTAACTGTAAAGAAATTTCGGGTGTCAAGCTAAAACATTAAACCATATTTGAAAATATTTATGAAAGTAACAAAATGATTTAAAATAAAGAAAAAGTATTATTAAAATATGTAGTGGTATTAAGGAAGGGTATTAAGAAAAGACAAGTTTCATAATTAATATAGATTTGGTGTGGGGTCGAAGGGGCGAGCAGTGACGAGACGAGCCGCTACCGTTTTACCTAAAAAACCTCAAAAAACATAACGTGGAGTTGACTTAGGTGTCCGCTATTGATGCCTTGTCCAGAATCACGGTTCGCCACGCCGCGCCACCCTTCACCCTTCCTTTCTTTCACACTCTTTACTCTTTATCCACCCACCTCTCATCAACTATAAACTGCATCTGGACATAATATTGTCTATATTCTTTCTTTTTTTCAATTCTCATCTCTCTCTGGTTATTTAAAACCCTTTTTCGATAAACATATGTAGGATTTTTTTGTTTTTGCACAGACGTGTTCAGAAATACTTGTTAAAGAAATAATAAAAAATATAGTTTATCGAAAATCATGAAAAACTAATATTACCCTTGTTCTTATCGGGTCGAGTGGTAATTGTCGAAAGAGAATTATATGATTTAATTGATCGTTGAAAGGTTGAGAAGGTGGGTTTGTTAAAGAAATAAAAAATATATTAAAGAAAAAAATATATAATAAAAAAAAAATTATTCAAAATCATGAAAAAACAATGTCACACTATCCTTATCAAACTAGATATGAATTAGATCAGAATTATTCTCAACAAGTTCGTAAAATTTTTAATTGATAGTTGAAAGGTTGGAAGGTGAATTTTAAATTTAATATTGTTTGTTTTAAAGTTTGGAGTTCCGTCGCGATTTTATTCTTAAAAGACATTTTGATAGATTAAAAGTGAAAGAAATATATAAATTATTTTTTACCTCGACTTCTAAACCATGTAAAATTATATTAAACTTATGAAACAGTTATATATATTATGAAATGTTATTACTAGTTGATGGAATATTCAACACATCTTTCACTCTGATAGACTTTATATAAAACTTTACAAAATTGACTAATAAAGTAAGATTTACACCACTTATATACTACGAAATATCATTCATTTTTAGTCGACATAAATCTCCAACCGTTACTCAATTTTAATAATGAAACAAACCAGTGGTGATACACCTCTATAAAATTATTTTAACGCTAAAATAAGTAATGAAATAAATAATAAGTATTAAATTAAGATAAATACTCTTAAAGTTATATTTATAAGTTTTTAAACGGTTAAAATATATAATTAATTAATATACTAATATTAAGTTGATTCCAGCGATCATGTGGTTAATTCTCATTGTCACGATTTAGTCAGTATTTTTCAGTAATGGGTACTACACACCTTAATGATTAATGAAAAGAAGTATATTGAATGGTTTAATAAATGTTTTAACGAATCTAGGAAGAAGAGTAAGAAGAAGGAAAAAATGGATGGAAACCGAGATTGAGAGTGATGTTTATGTCTTCGTAAGCGAAGCGTGTGGTCTCTTTTCCTTCTCCCTTCGTCAACATGATATAGTGAAATGAAGGGAAATTGGACCATTTGGCTACAATACAACACAATCTTGGTTCATGAATCACGCGTATGAACCTATTCTCACATCATCTAAAAATTATCCATAATTGTGCTTACACTCCAACTATGCTACTCAAATACGTATTTCCACAAATGCTACCTCTCAACGTCTTATCATTCAACATTCCAAATACAAATTAACCGCTTTCAAATTGTATTCAAGATGTAAATTAGAGTGTTAGAAGTTACTACAATATATATCAATAGAATCAATAATCTTATAATATAAACTAATTTTGCAAACCCAAGTTTATTATAAAAATTGACACTTTATTCATTGAAATAGTTCTAAACAATGTTTTTTATCAGTTATTTTTTTTTATTTTGATGAAAAAGGGTTGAAAAAAATAATAAAGAATGATTTTAAGTAGTTTTTCAATTTATTTTTTGAATGAAAAAAACAAAGAGGATAAATTTAAAATATATCTTTAGTTTTTTATGTGATGGATTCTTCCGCTAAACCTAATAATTGATTAGTAGTGTGTAGAATTGGAATCACGTTAAAAAAAAATAACTATTGTAGTTTTAGCTAAAAAAATTATATGTTCGTTTTTATACGAAGGAAAATCTTTATTACTATTTAATAATAAATAAAAAGTAAATTTATTATTACTATTTTTTAAATAAAAGTGTCGAAATGTAAAACAGATTATTTTGAAAATGTTTTTTGTATTTATGAACACCCACTCACATACAGTACTAAAGTAACTTTAATTTAAGAATAAATGAATTGAATGCATTACGTACATAAACAAATGATTGATGGTTCAAATTTGATCCAGTGGATCATTACTGCATTATTGATAGTATCGAACAGTGGGTTTGAAATAGAAATTTAGGATATATTTTTAAAATATTTTATTTAAATTACAGATTAAATTTTCATAAAACTATTTCATTTATTTAGTAAGATAGTTTTTATTTTGTTTTAATAAACTAGTTAAGTTAATGTTTTAAAATAATTTATTAAGATATAAGTTATATTTCATTATCTTATCTTTAAAATGATGATAAGAAATAGTTGTCTCATGATTTTTTTTATTATTGTTTTATTAATACATTTTCATTAAATTTTTTGCGTTATGCTTGTTTATTATTACAATTATTTAATTTTTATTAAAAATAATAACTATTTAATATACAAGCATCATTCACATTTACCTTCATCTCCATTTGTAGGAGGTTTCCTTTATTAAATTTTTCAACGCTTCAACAATAACTTAATGGTGAAGATCTCAAAAAGGCATAAACATTTTAAGATAAAGGAAAAATACAAAATGAAGATTCCTCAAGAGAAAGAACAGCAAAAAAGAGAGTAAACAAGTTAATTATATAGGAGATTAGAAAGTATAAAATATAGAAATTATTTGAGTTCATTTCATTGTATTAATTTCATGATTTATCTTTCACTCTTAGGAATCTTTTCAAACATACCTCTTCATTCTAAGAATATAATAGAGCACTCCTCCATTGTATTATACACTTGCAAAAATATGAAATAAAGTTTTTGTTTTGTGAGATTAAATGTATTTTAATTTTGATGTTAATAATTTACTTGCTTTTTATAGGATTTTTTTTTAAGTGGTGGATCATCTATAATAATTTTTTTAAAATTTTCAACACCATTTCTTTAATTTATGAATATTCTAAAAGACTTTGAATATTTTAAAAAAATAATGTTATTGATAAATTATTTAAAATTTGTTTGCTAACATATTTGATGTTATAGTTGTTATTACACTCACTATTGTAAGAATGTCTTTAAACAACAATTTTTAAAGTCTTTGGGTGACGATTTTAGAATCGTAGTTTATGCGCATATCATTTATAGTTTTGAATTATAAACGATGGTCAAACAACCATAGTTTATTACACCAATATAGATAACACTTACTAATAGAATCGTTGCCTAACCTATATTCTTTTGTGGGTGTTCAATGTTTTGTACATGGAGCCAACATAGACTACAATTATAGTAAAAAAGTAGTCTATGACTATAAATATAGTTGTAGACTTGAAATTGGATCTTAATGAAAACTTATTCAATTGAGAACTAAGTTATGAATAAACCCAATAAAGGATATACAAAAAGATATTCAAAGTTAAAATAAGAAATAAGTCACTAAAACAAAGAAAGTGTTGGTAACAACATGTAAGAAAAACATGACACAAATATGAAACTTGTCACCTTAGACATAACACATGAAAGATTCTTCTAAATTTTTTATTTGAATGTGAGTTTGAGTTTGTCTCTCATTTACATATAGTTTTAGATAAGTAATTAATTATAAATAATCATATTTTCCTTTTGTAAAACACTTTTTATTGAATGAAATTTGTATAAATTTGAGATATTGTCTATTAATAAAAGTAACTATCTTTCTCTTTTAATCTTTTCTATAAATTGTTAAGAATTTAAGTGATGATTTTTTCTCTCTCATTTATCTTAAGTATAACTCAAGTGACATTTTTATATTTCTTCCCTCTTTCCATTTTCTCTTTTTTTTTGTTTAACTCTTTACATTATTTTCAAATTATGCTCTTAAGTCCATTACTCAAAGCTAAGCATTATTAGTATTATGGTGTAAAGAGATAGAGGAGATTCAATTCTTTTGCTTATAATTTTACATGATATTGATTTGCTTCCATTGATAATTGGATTTGATAGATTGTAGGTGAAAGTCTCTTATGTGAAAAAAAATCACCCTTCCATACTCACATTCAATGAACTAAGTGTCTACATTCATATTATATATATTTAAAACGTCGAATATTTAAAGATTAAATTATCTTATTTACTTTTGACCTCAATTTCAATAGTTTTTATGATTAACCTTGATATAAGGGCATTCATTTATAAAATATTAGAGAAGGTTGGTTATTTTCAAGCACTTCAAGTATAACATGTATCATTTATATGCTAAAGAATGGTGAAAAACAACCAACTATAACATGAGCAAATTTATGTTTAATAAATCTCCCTACTAAACATTTCATGTTAACAAAGAACGGGTTAAGTAAAAATAAGTAAGTATTTCATTCCTTCCTAAAATGTCAGTATTGTATTACAACTCTATTGATGCTCATAAATGTGAAAAGAGAATTATTGATCACAAAACAATAGTGGAAAATTGTCTATTACATCCTAACAAATCGTAAAACTTTAATTAATTTCCGTCTGTCTCACTTATATTTTTGTCTTGGACATACAAACTTTCACCTAGATGGATCTCTACCTCTTTTGGAATACAACAATTACACTAACTATGTGAAAATTTGAGTTTTTATATTATTATTCTCCATGCGTTTGTAGGTGTATTGTTCACTGTCCCAATGAAACAATGTTAAAAAAACCTATAACTCTTCTCTTCCAAAAAATAATCCAATTTTGTAATTTGTAACATTAGGGCACTAAATTACTCACAGGTCGCATTATCCTTTGCCATTTCACTAAGACACGTATGAATTTCATATAAAAATCACGAGTGACAAATAAATTTTGTATTGATTAATATTTTTTTCCATGGAGGAGCATATGTCCCCAAACAATCCTTTCATATCACTCAAAATATAACTTGGAATTTTTAAGATGAAATGTTGATGTAGTGTAATCCTATAAATATGGAAAGAATATTACCTTTAAAGAGACATAATTTAAGTTTTTATGTTAAAAAAATTGACAATTTATTCCTCCACAATAGATAATATATTATCTTTCACCATATCCTAACACTAAATATAAATGAGACACCTCTTTAACCCACTTTGATGTTGGTCTTTCTTACTACCAAAGTACATAACATTATCGTTTCTACCACATAAAACAAACAATTAAAGAGTATAATCTGCAATAATAAAACACGATATATAATAATTATTGAGATTTGAATACACATATGATATTAATTGTCTTTCAAAATTCAAAATGACTAACAAATTGTTATCCTCCATTTCTTCTATTTCAACCTCCATTGACTTTTTTTAAATAAATATACAATTTAATATATAAATGGAAGAAAGTGTTACAATTAATAAATATAATAAGCTCTTTAATTACTATCCACAAGTTTCTTAACATAAAAAATTATTAACCACGCAAATAACACAGTCTATAGTCTATGCTAAAGTAGAAATATTAGTTAGTAAGAATAAGCTCAATAACAACAACACAAATAACACCAATTCTATGAAAACTAATATGATATAAAGAGAAAGCATGAACATAAGAAATATGTATTTCCACTTGTTAACACAAATAAGAAAAAAAAATGATTTGAACATAAATCATAGACCAACATAATTTTCTTTCTTCCTCAATCACACCAACGAAACAAGAGACAATAAGATTCACATCCTAATTTTTTACAAAAAACTAAAACAAAACCGATGTTCCAATCCGATTCAATCAGATTTATCTTAAATCAAATTACAAAATCACATCAATGAGAGGCTCAAGAAACTGAAATTTCAAATGCGGTTTAAGGCAGATAACTGTTGAGAAATTCTCGAAGAAGCAAAAGCAATTGCGGTATAATGAGGCAGAGAAAAAAATAATTTAAAAAAGAAGAAAACAAAGAAAGAAGAGAAACGTAACCCTAGAATTCGTGGAGTATTAAAATTGGGTGTAGCGTACTCTCACTAGGAACACGCGCCTCTTCTTCCTCATTCATCTCTCACTCTCTCTTCCTCTTCACCGTTTAGTGTCGGCTTTCTCTGTCCACTCTCTCTCGCCGGATTTCAAAACCCTAGGCCACCCGTTTCTCTAACCCCAAATCAAATCAATTCGAATCCAATCCAGTCTACGCGCTTGGTAACTCGCTCTTCCGAGATCTCCCATATTCATTCTCAATTCATGTTATGTGCTTCTGGCAATCTAATTTTCGTTAAGCATCTTCATCAACAAGCTACGGAATGATCATTTCTGTGTACTTTTCGTTTTCCATTTCACTTTTCTTTCTTTGAAATCTGGAATTGTATTCAAAGGACGGCATATGAATTGATGCTTTTATTATTCTTCTTCTTCTCGACTATGTGGAAACATAATTTTTAATTTGATTGAAGATTCCGCGTTTAGCACAATTCAGCAAATTTGGAACGATGAAAATTGAATTGGAATATTTCTCTTTTCTTCTTCTTTCTTCCCTGCCTGCATAATTCACAGAAAAACAAACATATAACCTTAGGACCAATTTATCATATTTTCTACTTCAATCTGTTTCTTCCCTAATTAATTTCGATTTAACCACGTGTGATCAAATTCACCATGTTTGGGGTGCTTAGTAATAATATTTGCTAATTCAACTTAGTGCGTTTCTATCCTTATTTATTTATTTATTTATTTATTGGAGTGTCTGATTCCAGGTACTTTGAACTAAGTCTCGGAATTTCCCTCGTTCTGTGTCCGTTTCACGTTTTTTTGGTCGATTTTTTCTATGATTTATTTGAAAGGATTTTTTTTTTATTATTTATGAGGGTTTATCCTGTATGAAAAGAAAGTTTGTAGTTAGCCCCCCATCTTCTCTTTTTGGTTGGGTTTAATTGATTTTAGTTATTGAAACAAGTTAATGGCTCAGAGCAGAAGTAGAAAAAGAGAGAAGAAACAGTTTTCGCACTAATGGTTGTATTTATGTATGGTACTGTGCTACCGAGTTGTAGTCTTGTTCATTGTCCAGGCTTTTTTGTTCGTTTTTTTAATTATGTGTTGTTTTGTTGAGGAATTATTACACTCAAAGACTGTCGTTATCTTGTATGCATCAACATTCCAATTTTTGGTATTTCATGTTTTCATCTCTGCAGTTGCTTACTCTTAGTCTTCGTTTTTTATTGTTTTTGTACTATTGGATCCTAGCTTCTCTGCTGTAATATTTTCAGAACTTTTTCAACCGATGCACCTGGGTGTTAGGTGTTAGGCTGCTGTATTCTCGTAGCTGCTCCTGCTGTTTTATGGAAATACGTCTCATCAGTAATAGGTGAGGTTCGTTCAAGTGCTCTCTCTCTCTCTCTCTCATTTTCTTATACGCTAAATTTTGATGCATTAGTTAAAGCTTGGCAGACGTCTAAGTCATCTATTTTATAAATTTTTATTTAGCATGAGAAAAGTCTTGTTGTGGTAGTGGTTTCGTCCAGTTGGTTCAAAACACAGTATAAAGTGGGGGATCCCTTCTACCAAAATAGGTCAAAAGTATAACGTGGTGGTCATTAGGGTCTGATACGCACTTTTGGTGTTCTTGTAACAAACAAACTATCAGAGAAAACAGTTTTTTTGACAAACAAACTTACAGAGAAAGCAATGTGCTTGTTTTATGAAATGCTGCAAGGTGTAAAATAGTTTATATATATAATAACTACTGATTACTTCAACTACTTTCACTTGGAGTACTCTGGACAATGACTCAGATACTCATCTCTTTCTTCGTTTCAACCCAGTTATTTTTTAAAAAGATTCTCTCTTTGGGGGATTTGGGTTGATTTGTAACACTTTTTGTAGGATCGGGCATGCAATTTAATAACCTTTTGCTTCATGCATAACTATAACTAAGTTTTTGTTTTGCTGGCCTGTGATGCCCTTGCAAAACGGAGATCTGTGTGCCCAGTTCATTTATTTAAGTGTTATTTTCTATGAGTAGATTTATCCTCTTTCTTTATGTTTTATCTTACGTTTCAATTTCTATGGATAAAATTTCTAAAAGAAGTTTCTGGTCAAGTTGTTCTTTTAAGTTTTAAATTGTAGTATTTTTCTTATTTTGGGCCAATGAACATCTGGTGTTTGGCAAACATAAGTTTATTTTTTGTGTGCGTTTCGCTTTCTGATGCCATCTATTACCCACTTTTATTTTAGTAAGCATGCAAAAGTTGACTGTAATCATGTTTATTCTGGCAGATGTTCCAGTTCTGACCATGTGGTTCGTGAATAGTATGATTGCTTCCATGGTGTGTGTTTTGGAAGGAGTCAGACGTTGTTAGCTTAATTTGTACTTGCAACTGACAAAGTGAACCTCAGCTTAGTCTTTCTATATCTTATAGATGGATCGGCGTGATACTTCAGGATTTGTCAGCGGAGGTGCATTATACACCTGTAGACACATCTAACCCTTAATTTTGTAGATAAACATCTATATCTTTTTTACCCTGAACTCAGGAAGGTTGTTCTGTTAAATTCATAAATAGGATTAGATATTGTTTCTACAGTGGTTTAATTACTTTAATGGACGTGAGGTTGAAGCAATTTTTGGGATTTGCTGCAAATCATTCTGCAAATGCATTCAAGATTTTGGGCAATTCTATGCAAGCTGAAGGAAGGGGCGCTGATCATTACGGTACAGATACCATCTTACGACTTGATTCCCCTGGTTCTTCAATTCCCACCGGGGTGCCCTCTTCTAAGGGAACGAAAAGAAAGTGGGATTTAATTGATGGATGTACGGGTCAAAAAGTCGACTCATCTTTGTCACTTGGGCTTGGTCGTTCAACCTGTTCCTCTGATAGCAAGGGGAGTTCAGCTGCTGCTTGCACAGCCATGTCTTCAGCCAAAGATACTGATGAGGAATCATCTATGGATATTGAACTGGACTTTTCTCTCCATCTTGGCTGTGAGAAGGTACAAAGCCAGAAGAAACCTGTTAATTCAAGTTTGAAGACGTTGGAGCTGCAACCAAAATTTGATTTGGAATTAAGCCTTTCTACTGGGCCCTGTGAGTCAGATATTACAAGCGTACATCTAAATCCTTCACCTCTTCAATTGAATATGGAGATGCCATTAACATTCAGTGGGACACAAAATACAGACGAGGGATCAACTTCATGTAGTTGGAAGCCAGGGATTGTTTTGCCATCTTCAAAGACGTCATCAAATACTGGCACTGGTTTTCTTTTAAATCAGGCTTTAAAGCAGTTTGATCGTAGTCCCGTTGTTCTGGATCTCTCGTCAACCAGACCTAAAAGTTCAGTTACATGCACTTCCGAGCTTACACAGCAGCAACAGCCACTACGCCCCAGTAATTCTAAAACATGTCAAGTGGAGGGATGTGGAAAGGGTGCCAGAGGTGCTTCTGGAAGATGTATATCTCACGGTGGGGGTAGGAGGTGTCAGAAACCTGGCTGCCTCAAAGGAGCTGAGGGTCGCACAGTTTACTGCAAGGCACATGGAGGTGGCAGGCGATGCGAATTCCTTGGTTGCACAAAGAGTGCAGAAGGACGTACAGATTTCTGTATTGCCCATGGTGGTGGCCGGAGATGCAGTCATGAAGGCTGTACCCGGGCTGCTAGAGGGAAATCTGGATTGTGCATCCGACATGGTGGTGGCAAGAGGTGCCAGAGAGAAAACTGCACCAAGAGTGCTGAAGGCCTATCAGGTCTTTGTATCTCACATGGTGGAGGGCGTCGATGCCAGGCTACTGGATGTACAAAAGGGGCACAAGGGAGCACAATGTTTTGCAAAGCACATGGTGGGGGAAAACGGTGTACAGCACCCGGGTGCACCAAAGGCGCTGAGGGGAGCACCCCGTATTGCAAGGGCCATGGAGGGGGAAAACGCTGTACGTATCAGGGTGGTGGAGTGTGTACTAAAAGTGTGCATGGAGGTACCAACTTCTGTGTGGCACATGGGGGTGGAAAGAGGTGTGCTGTACCAGGATGCACAAAAAGTGCTAGAGGAAGGACTGATCATTGTGTCCGCCATGGTGGAGGCAAGAGATGCAAGTTTATAGAGTGTGGAAAGAGTGCACAAGGCAGCACTGACTTTTGCAAAGCACATGGGGGAGGCAAGAGGTGCTCTTGGGGCCATCCTGGTTCCGAATATGGCATTCAACAGGATGGTCCTTGCAATTCGTTTGCAAGGGGGAAAACGGGTATGTGTGCTCTTCATAGTGGGCTAGTGCATGATAAGAGGGTTCATGGAGGTATCTCACTGGGATCTGTTGTCCAGAATCCACATTCGAGTAAAACAGATGAACTAAAGCAGTTACTCGTTGACAAAAACATGGATATAGATATGATGAAAATAGGGAGTAGCCTAGGCCCGGCTGCAACCTGCTCTGACTTCAAGCACTATGAAGCTGTAACTGCTCATGTCTCAGCCAAGGAAGGTGGTCACTTGCCAATGTCAGTTGCTGTTCCTGAAGGCAGGGTGCATGGTGGAAGTCTGATGGCAATGCTGAGTGGGAGTCCCATGCCCCAGAATTGGATTGAAAGCTAGTTATCGTTTCCTTTCTCATTGTCTCCTTAGTTAACAAATTTTATCAGCATGTTACATTATTACTCCATTCTACGTTAGATTTTGACGAATTGAGTTATTCTGTCATCCTTTGAAATTGAGTTGGGAGAATAACCAAGTCGTTTGACAATCTCGTGGAGGGGATATCATGTTAGGAAATTGTACTTTGATTAGGTAGTTGGTGCTGTTCTTTTTTACATTCTTCCTTCCTCTGTAGATATTACATGTAATGTAAGCTCTGTCAGTGTGTCATGTATTCTATTTAATAATAGAACTTCACTGAGATTGTATTTGTTATAATAGTACTTATTTTTCAATACATGGTGATCCTCGAGTAAGACACCCATTTTACTGGCTAAAGGGATTTATGAGGGCGCATTCACTTGGCAATTCGTGCTGGTGTCTTGTACCATGACAGCATTGTGTTGATAATTGTGTTCTGTTTTCCACCTTTATTCTCTCAAAGTTGATTAATGGTCTTTGAGGTTTGTTAGTATTAGTTTCAGATATCAAAATAAAAATAAAAGTGTACAATAAGACATGCCAAAAATATATCGTTCAAAACTTTTAAATTGATGTTGAATATTGTGACTTAATTGTTGAAGATATGGAGGCTTACAAAAAGAAAAGAAATCTTAATAAAGTTGTTTATACAATATATTTATATTTATAACACTTACATTTATATTTATCTTCCTGTAAATTTTCAAAGTATTTTTTCTTCATAATAAATCCAAATACATTGATACACATAAACATATCCACAAAATGAAAAATATACGAAATATAATAAAATGATTTTCTAACTCCTTAACCCATATCTAGTGAGAGTGTCCTCCTCCAACGTATTTTGTTTTCTTATAATACACAATCATCATAGTTGATAAACAAAACACAAGTCACATAAAGATAGAATTTTAAAACAAAAAACTTATACATGTATAAATTTATCATATACACACATTTTAATTACAATTTATCCATATACTCAAATGGATACAACTCATGTAAGCTCAAGTGGTCATCTCTCATGTAATAATTCAAACACATTAACATCAAATACACTTTACTACTTCTGGAAGACTTATGTGTTGAATTAGACTCAGAGATTTGCACTGTCACATTACTTTCACTAAATTATCACCACAACAGAGTTATATAATAAGAACTAGTCTACTCATGTGAGAGGTTAAATGACCTACTAGATAAATTTTTTTCACACCACATACTAAATCATATGTGACTCTTATCACCTAATTTTTTCTCTATTTGAGTCCAATATTAGTAGAGTCAGGATTATATCCTTTAGAGTCTCAAAATCAATACACAACCTAAACATCTCAACATGGTATTTCCTCCCTAAAAATAACTATAACATACCACATATTATATCACAACCAAACCATCACATTTAGTAACTTGAAGATATGCCATAGTTAATTCAAATTGTTGTAAAAGAATGTTATATTCTTTTTCCATAGCTTAGTTTTTGTCCTTAATGAGGGGTTTTCTTTGCAAGGTTTTAATGAGGCATGCTCTTGGATAAATTTCAAAATCATTCTGTTTAAAAGCTTGTTTGATAACTAGATTCAAAGTAATTTGGTTAACATATAACTGGATCAAAGTAATTCGATTATCACAATTAATCAAATCAAAGTAATTTGGTTAACACATATAATCATATCAAAGTAATTCAATCATCTAAATTAATCAGATCAAAATAATTCGATTGATACATTAAAAAATGAACACAATGGAATGCTCAAATCAAAGTAATTTGACACTTCGATCAACATAATTTAGTTAAGTTAAGTTGATAATCATATCAAAGTAATTTGATTAAGTTACATTAATAATCATATCAAAGTAATTTAATTAAATTAGTTTGAAAATGAACAAGGTCAAATCAAAAGTCATCCGACCAAAGCAGACTTAGTAGTATCATTTCACAATTTCATAGTAATAGTTACTATTTTCGTTATACTTTAATTAAACTAAGCTCGATCCATTAAGTTATATTAATGGTTGCAAACTCCAACTTAAGACTAGTCATGAAAATATGACCAATTTTTTTAAAGCTAGACAAAAAATATGACTTGAGCTTAAAAGTTAAAAATAAAAGTTCGATTACCCTAAAATCGTATTCCCGAGCTTGGGTTCTTGTGTACTATCTAGTACCAAAAGTATTAAAAATATAATATTCACTTGAGATAGTTGAGTCAAACCACCTACAAATCCGAACAACTCAAATTCACTTGAAAATTGATTTTGGTTACAACAAAAATCAACAAAATATTTGATAACATACTAATGAGTCCAATCTTTGGTAACTACCTTATTGGATATTTTCTTAGGTCCAAAAGTTTATAAATATAGTTTTATTCTCTTGGGAGTACTAACTCAGTCTCATCTAATTACTTAAATACTTTTATATCTCTAAGCTCTTACTAACTTGAGTGTCAGAGAATCTTTTACAACAAGTGGATTATCCCTCGATCTTCATCTACAAAGTTTGGCAACCTTTCATAGAGATGTCATATCCTCCAAATAGCTCAAACATCCACTTCAGATGACACATCTTTGGCAAAACATTTAAATATTGACCTCTCAAGTTCATTGATATAACATCGTTAGAGTTAATCATTACATCCAAAGTATTTTTTGCTTTAGAGCTTGGAGGTTCCTCACGATTTTGTTCTTAAAACACGTTTCAGAGGTTAGGGAGGGATGTATTTAAATTGCTTTTGACCTCGATTCCTAAGCATTATGTGATTATTAAGCGTAGTGGAACAATATTAATCATAATTTTTATAAACTACATATGCTATCAAACATGTGAATTAGTTATAAAAATTAATATAAGTTTTTTATGTTAGCTAATAAATTAAAGGTATTGTATTAATTTAAAATATGGACGAATATAAGGACAAAGATGAGTATTAGGACGGGGTGAGATAAACATGTACATATCCATCGTCTCCATATCTAATTTGAAAAAATAGATATTATTCATATCCACATATGTACCCCGTCGATACAAAGATTCTCCATCAAAATCAAGACAAATTCAGAGAATACCCATCAAGATGAATGTATTGTAATCCCTAAACAAAGGTATCACATTAATGTCTTTTTAATTTTGTATTTGCATAAAATAATTTTGATGTTTAAAATTGAACATTAAATTTTTTTATCTTACAAATAAATTTATAATACAACTCTTACGCAAACACATTTCAAAGAATAAATTTTGTCTCATTAACACCAACCAAATATAAATGTTTATGTATAATTTATAACAATATATAATGAAATTTCTTTATTTGATATATATAAATTATGTTTCTATTGTATTTTTATTTTTAATTTTAAAATTTTATGTGTGGAGCGCTTATGAAGATTTATAAGGTTGTATCCTTGTGATATGTGTAAGTGATAAAGGGTGAGAAAGATATATAGGAAAAATCAAATTTTGTGCTATAGATAATAACGAAGTGCAATGTCTCGTATGATGTGCAAGTGAGATAAAGTAGAAATGGGGTTGTGTGGGGAGTGTTGTGTTTTTTTAATTTTAAAATTTTAAAATACAAACTATTTTATTCAAAAATATTTAAACTTAAAATTCATTTATATATTAATTTTTTAATACAAAGACAGGACAACAGGTGTTTCTTCATATACAAAGTCTCTAATGTAAACTAAGTTTAGGAACAATGTTTACTTATAATCACCTTTTCAACAAATTTATTTATTTATATTATGAGAATGTATGTGTTCTTGCCGACATGAATTTGTGTGAGTTTCTAGTGGTCTCCTTTCAATCTCTAATGATTTAGCTTTCAAGAGCTGAGTCTGAGGTTCCACCTGTAGAAAATACTCATACGCTCAAGTCAATAAGAACATCAAATTCGATGTATATAATGAATATAATACTTCATGTGAGTGATTATTTATTTATAAACGGACTTAGATTTTTGACACTCTCTAAATTTTAATGTATGACATATATCTTTTCATCAAATTCGAATATTATGTTGAAATACTTCTTTTGAATGGTCATTATTTATTTATAAACATTAGATTTTGATACTAATTTTTCTAAATTTTAATATTTTAATGTATTATTTATATTTTTTTATAAAATCTGAATAACATATATATAAATTAAAATATTGATGTAATTTAAAGAGAGATATTGTACAAATAGAAAAGATCATAATATTGTACATTAAAAAATTATTCCTATAATATATTTATATATTATGCTAAATTAATATTATTATATAATGATAATTATGTAGGAAGTTATAATAATAATTCCAAAAATCATAATGACTTTAACCTGTCAAATTAATATATCATCGACCAAATCCATAACTGTGCACTATGTTTATAAAAAGCTTATTATTTTTAAACTATTATGTATATGATTATATTTTATTAAAGTAAATTAATTAATACTTTAAATATTAATATTAATTTAAAATATAACAAAACTATTTTAAAGTTTATATGTAAATATTTGAAAGTCCTGTGCCGGCCACCTAGTTTTAAACCCCGACACACTTAGTCTTCTTCTGACCAACCAAACCTCTGACTCCGACCACCACAGTTCTCTTCATTGACCTCAGTCCATGGGTAACTGCAGCAGCAGCCACGGCGGCGGTGGCACGCCCGCTACTTCCACTTACTCCGACGAACTTCCCCAGCGCAACGGCATCACCGTCCTACCTCCGAACACGAACCCTTCACCCCCACTCCCGAAGCCCCAAGCGTCGTCCACGCTTGGCCGCGTGCTGGGCCGGCCCATGGAGGATGTCCGGTCCATTTACATCTTTGGGCGCGAGCTGGGCCGCGGGCAGTTCGGCGTGACGTACCTGGTGACCCACAAGGTCACGAAGGAGCAGTTCGCGTGCAAGTCGATCGCAACGCGCAAGCTCGTAAACCGCGACGATATCGATGATGTCCGGCGCGAGGTCCAGATCATGCACCACCTCACCGGCCACCGCAACATCGTGGAGCTCAAGGGCGCCTACGAGGACCGCCACTCCGTCAATCTCATCATGGAGCTCTGCGCCGGCGGCGAGCTCTTCGACCGGATCATCACCAAGGGCCACTACTCGGAGCGCGCTGCCGCTAATTCCTGCCGCCAGATCGTGACGGTGGTGCACAATTGCCACTCCATGGGCGTGATGCACAGGGACTTGAAGCCCGAGAATTTCTTGCTGCTCAACAAGGACGATGATTCCCCTCTCAAGGCCACGGATTTTGGCCTCTCAGTCTTCTTCAAGCCAGGTTAGTTACTCAATATGCTGGTCACTGTTCATTGATTCTGCTTGTGTTAGGTCTTGTTTGGTTATTGAATTAAGCATTTTCTCAAATTAAAATGAATTAGTTTACCAGTTAAAATAAGTTTTTTGAAAATGCTGAACAAGAAAACTCATACATAAATTGGGATATGAATAAGATAATCATAATTTATGATTGAAGCTTAATTCATTTTAGTTTGACTTTATTTAGATAAACTGTTTCATTAACATTTACAGAAAAAAAAATAGAACTTTTCATGAGTTAAAATTATTCTATTCACTTAATTCTGACATAAGATTTCTCATTTCACTTTTTCAAAAGTTTACTTGCATTCGTTGATTTTTAAGAAACTTAATTGATTTTAGTTTCGTATTTTTTTCTTCCAGTAAGTTATTGTGTAAAAGTTCATGTTATCTTTCTTTTTATCTCTTGTAAGTGAAAATGTTGGGGTTGTTCCAATGGTTGACTTGGAGAGTTGGTTTTTGAGAACAGGAGATGTGTTTAGAGACCTTGTTGGGAGCGCTTACTATGTTGCTCCTGAGGTGTTGAGAAAAAGTTATGGGCCTGAGGCTGATATTTGGAGTGCTGGGGTTATACTCTACATTCTGCTTTCTGGTGTTCCACCTTTCTGGGCAGGTACAACTCCTTCCTTTTTAATTTGTAAATAAATATTTACACCCTCACTTTTATTTTTGAATATGGGTAAGCTTGGAACTTTTTTTGCTGACTCAAGACCATGTCGAATATGTGTACCAGAAATTAGTGTATGATTTTGGTGTGCATATGTCTATGGTCTCATTCATTTCCATTTCCATGTGTCATGTAAATTGAGTTTATTAACTATTTTTAGTAAATTGAAAGTTTTGGTTATGTATCGTGGGAGATTGACTGATATAATAGATAGGTAGTCCAGGCCATGGACACCTGTTGGGTATGCCTAAGCACTTTTCAAAATTATTATTTTTTGAATGGGCAGAATAGGTATGCTTTGACTCATAGGTTTACCTTATCTACTATAATTATTCTCTGAAAAATAATTATAGTTTTTAGTTTAAATTACGGATCCTCCCATCCTTTCTCTTGATTTTTTCATTTTGTTTTTTCGTATTCAATCAAATCTATTCTTCCTTAGCCATCAGATAAGAGTTTATTATTATTTTTTTATAAATGTTTTCCTAATAATCTGCACTGTTTTACTGTATTTATGTTTATTTTGAAATTTACTGTGTGTAAAAAATTGTTAACTTACCTGTAGTTTCAATGTTGAAAGATTGCATATCATATACCTGTATCTGTATTACATGCTTTTGCTCCCCAAGTCAATGCAACATCGTTGATGGGATCTATCTCATACTTGCATGAAATCTTTATGATTCTAATGGTTTATTGGTGTTATGAATTAATTATCCAGCAACCTCAGGTTATTAGGTGAAGGAGCGGAATTATTTTATCCTTATATAACAATTATAACAACTGCTTGAACCTTCTGCTTTGTTTTCTCAGCTTCGAAAGGATTATGTTGGCACTTTACTATGGAAGTTTGCTTTTCTTGTACCTTGATATACTCAGTTTTGAACCTTTCCAATGGTTTTCACTTTATTTTAATCTTTTATGTGAAGAAAATGAACAGGGTATATTTGATGCAATTCTGCGTGGACATATTGATTTCGCATCGGATCCCTGGCCTTCCATATCAACTAGTGCCAAAGATCTGGTCAAGAAGATGCTACGAGCTGACCCTAAAGAACGGCTTTCAGCAGTTGAAGTACTCAGTAAGTTAAATTCTACCCATGAACGTAAATTTTTTATTTTTGTGCCAAATTTGGTTTATATTTTATTTTAATCTTACTGGGAGAGAAGAAGAGAGTCATTGTTTACCCTTATAGCGAGGTTCTAAACCTGTAGGATGGATTATGTCGTGATTCAGTGAGGCCGAGATGGCTGGCAAAAATAGACCATGGATATTCAAAACAGTTGTCAATTGATAGATCTGTGATATTGTTACGGATACTGGACCATTGGAATAGTGTGATTAGTTAAATAAAAAGAAAAAGAAAGAGAAATAATTGTCACATCCAAAACATTTCAGCCCCCTCTCGAGAAAAGTAATAAAAATAGAAATGTAGGTCAGGACCTGCAGTGTTATGGCCCAGACTAGATCGTCATAGTCCCGATCTTAGTAATATTTCTGATCTTAGTAATATTTCTGGTCGGTCTTGGTCGATTCATAAGAGTAAGATATGGGGGTCGTAATGAAGGAGAGATGAACAGACATTATATTAAAAGCATAGGGACAAAAGAATAAAGCTGTGTAATTAGTTATAAATGTAATGAATAAAAATTGAAAACATGGTCTCATAGTGGTCATAAAGAAGAAGGAGGAATGAACAAACATTAGATTAAAAGGAACCGTAGCTTCGGATCTCTATACTTCTTGGCTAGAACAAGACCCAATGATTCTTTCTACTAATACCTGGATTTACATTTTCTTCTTGCCTAGTGTATAACGTGCTCTTGTTTTGCCCGTAATTACAAATAAATTATTAGGTGGTTGTGAACCAGTTAGTCCATGACCAATTTTTGTTACATGTAATTAATTATTTTATTTTAAAGTTAAAAACTTAAGCACATGTCACTTAAAGATTGATAGGGACCATAGAACAGGTGGTGATCCTGAACCACTTAATAACTTCTCCATCATTACACCTGTTTGATATACGATAACGTTGCACTTAACAGAGTTGTCCATGGGAGTTTACTCTGATTAATATTTTGCTTTAAAGTGATTGCGACTTTTTCTCAAGCACTAAAGCAACATAAAAACATTTAAACTAAAGGTCTCTTGGCAGTTTGCTTATTTGAATTAATGCATCATAGCATAATATGTTATATATGGTGCAGATCATCCCTGGATGAGAGTGGATGGAGATGCATCAGATAAGCCTCTTGATATTGCTGTTTTGTCCAGAATGAAACAATTCCGAGCAATGAACAAGCTAAAAAAAGTAGCCCTGAAGGTAAATTATCTTTTATCATAATATTTTTGTTCTCACCATGAACGTCATTATCGAGTTTTTGGTACAATATCTGCAAAGTCCACTATATTGAAATCCTTTAGGATTATGTTGTTATTTGAGGTATCAGGTCAGCCTAGCTTAGATGCCAAGTTGCATAGTGATGCCTAACATGAAAGTTTTTATATTATTTAGTTCCGCAATAAGATAGATCCGTCTTGAAGGAATTTGTTTCACACACACCTTCGAGACTTGGTTTCACAGACACCCTCAGTATCCACTATTTGGACTAAATGACTCATGAAATGAATTTATTAATTTTTAAATTATTTTATTTGCAGGTTATTGCTGAAAGTCTTTCTGAAGAAGAAATTATTGGCTTGAAGGAAATGTTCAAATCCATGGATACAGATAACAGTGGAACAATCACATTTGAGGAGTTGAAAGCTGGTCTCCCAAAACTGGGTAGTAAACTTTCTGAGTCTGAAGTAAGGCAATTGATGGATGCGGTAAGATTACTGTTCTCTTCTTTTTTGGTGATACCTTTGCCTAGTGTTTCTTCCAAAAGATTTGCACTCCTTTGTTGATACCTATTGAGAATTTTTGAAGTTTACATGATATCTCATCCTGTCTCTAAATTTGACCTGAAACAGAGGTTTAGACACTACACAAAATCTGGTCACCCAGCATGTTGTATGAAACTGTTATTGTTACATGAGCTGACAAATACCCATTGTGGTTTGCTTCAATTTTTTCTATTCAGACTATTGTATCTCTGGTCGCTGGTCCATGGCTCATGTTTCATTTCATTGTAGGTTAAAAGTGAATTGAATAACTTCAACTTGATGAACTTGCCCTTCTAGAGTATCTCAAGTTAAATTTAGCATATCTTAGTGCACAGTTATATTTTCTTTCAATTCTAAATGATAGGTACCAGCAAGCAAGAAAGACTAAAAGGAAGAAACTGAGTATGAAAATATTTCTACTGCAGTAACAGGTCTGAATAAAGGGTGTTCAGATCCTGGTATTTTTGTGTACACATTTCTGATAGTGTCTAGTCTCTTCCAGCCCAGGCCTAATTTTAGTCTACCTTATACATACCCTTCTCTACATTTTCTGTCTCTCTCTACAACAAACTCGTATGCACTCCCCCATGATCTGCTGCTCGGTTAGTAGTTAGTAATCTTTCTCTCCCCTAAGACTGATCAGGTGCATTTCACCTTTTGCCCATCGTTTAATACACCTTAAGTATCTTGGGCCATGGGGCCACATCACTTAACCACTGTCTGTAGCTTGGCTACCCATAGCTAAGTTTGTTTGTGTGCGTGTGAAATACCGGTGAACTAATGGAGATTTGCTCCCCATAGCTAAGTATCTCTCCGAGCCCATGTACATACTATATACAGTTAGCTTTTCTTTGCAATATCATCTCCTGTCCTGTAGATAATCATGAGCACTCTAATCCTTGTTTTGCACTTATTAAGAACTTGATGCTTTATGCATCTATGTGCTGTGTTGTGTAATATTTGCTGAGACAGGAGATGCCAAGATGGATAGTATGTTAATTTTGTGATCACTAGTCTGTCACTTCTCTTGATTTTACTGATGTTTTTATATGATTGTAATTATTTGGTTCTCAGGCTGATGTAGACGGAAATGGAACCATTGATTACATTGAATTTATAACTGCTACCATGCACATGAATAGAATGGAAAGAGAGGATCATCTATATAAAGCCTTTGAATATTTTGACAATGATAGGAGCGGGTAATCTCATTTATTTTTATTCATAGTTTATACTTTAGCAACATTCTCACCTTAAAATGTTGATTTTCATGTTGGTTTTCTCGTTGTTGATTCTATGTAGTTACATCACAATGGAAGAGTTGGAATCTGCCCTCAAGAAGTATAATATGGGTGATGAGAAAACAATAAAGGAGATCATTGCCGAAGTTGATACTGACAATGTAGTTAATTTCTTTCTACCCTTTTTTGCTCCCTCTATATCCGTATATTTTTTTACCATAATCACAATCACATTCAACAATAATGTCATTCTAGAAAATGATATAATTATATTTTTGGGTAATACTGCTTCTTCTTTCTTAATATAACAGGTCTAGAATTTTTCGTGTCCTTTTTTTAACTAGAAAAGCTGTATCATCTTACAGGGCAACAACATTGATGGTTGTCCTAGTGCCAAATTGTATATGTTTATACAGTGTTGTCTAATTATCCTTTGCAATATTAATTCTCAAATTTCTTGCAGGATGGAAGAATTAACTATGATGAGTTTGTAGCCATGATGAGGAAAGGCAACCCAGACATATCCCACATAACCCAGAGACGTCGCAAATAAGTTCTGCATTGCTTTGTTGAGATCAGTCTTCACTCGTTTTGGTATTACGGCCTGTTATTTAATTGAGCACTTACACTATATTAGTGGGTCTAGTTGCGCCAGGTTTTTTCCCTAATTCACAAGCAGACATGAATGTGTTTTCCATTTTGTACAAATCCAAGAAAAAAACAGATCCAACTTTTTTCTCTAATGAGGTTAAGAAAGTGCAATTTTATTGAGTTTCTCTTGGTTTACGCAGAGTGTTAACTTTGTATACCAGATAGATCCTGGGGAGACATATTCGTCTTTATGAATAAAGTAACCAGAGAAGGCGGATATGTCCCAAGTACCTATCAGGTATAATTTGTAGTTAAGTTTATTGTTCTTTAATTCATCAATATGTTAACAATGGCCTGCACTGTGAGAATATGGATATGCATATTGTGTCTGTAGAGGTACTAACATAACTAGAGAAAGGGAAGAGAGGGAGGGGAAGGGGAACTTTTCCCCAAAGAAGCTTCTATGAAAACGTAATATCCTTATGATTGAAGAGGCTTATGCATTAAGAATGTTAGTTTAGTCATACTCTAAACTATTTTTCATATTGATTGATAGAAGATTTTAATTTTATTAAAACATGTTATAGTTGGAAAGACTATTAAAAAAACTGACTTAAATAAAATATATTTTGAGAATATTTTTATTGAGTAAAATGAAATTACTTAAGATTCTTTATACTGTAGACTATTTTATTCATGTGAATTTCGTTTGTTAAAAATTTTGTGATAATATTTTTACAAGAATAATTTATAAATGCCGTGGTCTCTTTAAATAATTGGGAATGATTAAGTTATGTCTATGCAGGGATATCTTTGATTCATAATTTCTTTTGCTTCTAATTCAATGTTATTAAGTATAACACGTTTATTGTTTTACATTATAATTATTTTAAAATTATAATTTGTTCAAATTTAACTTATATTAAATTAACTTGTCCGAATTAGGCGATTGACTGAATTAATTTTTTCGTGAATGTGGACTAATATTTGGCCAAGTAAACTTAAATCATCTAAATATGATTATAATTGGTTTTCAGCAAGGTTGAAAATAGAATGAATATGTGTAAAAGATTATATTTGTGGTATATAGTGATGTTTGTGGTATTTGTAGAAGTGCAGAATTAATTTTGAAAGAAAAAAGGTAGAATTAATTTCCTAAACACAACTCCTAAAATATGACTCCATATGTCTCTATTTGTAAGATATTTTCAACTAATTTACACTTTTTAAGAAAATTAGTTAAAAATAATAAATTTATCTATTTTTTTTTAAAATTATTCTTATGTATTTAAAAAAAAGTAGTTTTTGGATTTGATATTTATGAATCTTTATATATTCAATTCAGAGAAAGATTTTTTGTGTGATTTATCTTAAATATTTCATTAAGAGGGTTTTGAGAAAAAAATCAATGCAACATTCAATTAAAAGAGGTTTTACAAAAAGTTACAAATAATTTTCTGAAAGAAAAAATCTTATAAATAAGACGAGGAAAAAAAATAAATAAATATATATATATATATATATATATATTCCATGTTAACTTGCATTATCATTTATGATTTTGAATTATGCGTAAAGTGTAGATTATATTGACAAACAAAATAATAGTTTATATAAATTTTGTTTTTATGTAAATTGGGTATATATGTAACTCAGTCCAAGGATAAATTTTGATTGGTTGAGATATTACAAGACACTTTTACAACGACATTTTGCAATGGAAGAGCTAAGTTTAGTGTGCAAATAATAAAATAATCAAACACGGTCTAAATTGGAGGCAATTTCGCGGTTTCAATACAGTTGGAGTGGATTTTTCCTTTCCAAAAGAGAGCGCAACGAAACTCTTGTTCTGTTTTCTTCTTCCTTTCGCTATGAGCTCAGATGCGAGTAGAGAACGAGGTGCATCAACCGTGGTACATTTTCTCCTCTCTTTATTCCTCAATTCAAACACTGACTTAACCACAAAGTATATTGCAAACGTTTTGCTATGTTTCTGGAACTTTCTTCACCTGTTTTCCGTTTTTATCAGATTCGATTTTTTGAGAATCGATCGAATTCTAACGAATGAATGCGTATTGAATAAGCACTGATTGTATCGAATTTGACCGTAAAAAGACAATGTGCGAAGTGAAAATGAGATCCGTTGTTTCAAACTCCATCGTCAATCTAAACGTGGATCACTGGCCTGGAAATGAAATATGGTTTTGCTGTATAGTTTGAAAATTTACAAGGCATAGTACCAATCACATGCAAATATATTTAGCATCAGAAACCGATAAAGAAAAGTGAGTTGTTGTGTGGAGAGTGTGGTGAACGTTTGGTAGTTGGTAGAAGCTTGAGAAATGAAATGAACATAATTCGCTATAGCGCATCGTATGCTATATTTGTAGAAAGCGTTTTATGCAATATTTGTGTTCTTCCGCATTTCTTTTGTCTTTTATTATTTGGTGGCAAATGAACAACTTATCATAGTTGTACGTATGTCTGTTGTGCGGAGGAAAAGGAAATAGGAAAAAAACATTAAATATCTATATAATCTATAATTTTGTTCATTGCTTAACGTAAAGGTTGTTTTATTAAAAAACTTGAGTCCTTATATATGTGCGTAATATTTTTTTTTTCTCAATTAACAGGTAGAACGGAAATTTCAATGTAGAACACTTCTGTTTTTGGCATACCAAAGTTTTGGCTATTTGTATGGTGACTTGAGCTTATCCCCACTTTATGTGTATCAAAGTATTTTTTCTGGAAAACTAAAACACGTCCAGAATGAAGATGCAATATTTGGCGCATTTTCTTTGATATTTTGGACTCTTTCAATTGTTTCTTTGTTGAAGTATACAGTTATTATTTTAAGTGCAGATGATAATGGCCAAGGTAAGGACAACTTTTCTTTATTTTTCTGTCAAAGTAAGGTCCTTTTTTTACCTATTATTACTATAATTATTGTGGTAACGCTAGTGCATCCACCTTCTACAGGGGGGATGGTTGCTTTGTATTCACAGCTTTGCAGAAATGCAAAATTTTGTTTGCTTCCTAACCATCAAGCTTCTGATGAGGAGCTTTCTACATATCTCAAACTTGGTTCCTCAAATAGAAGTATACCACCATCGCCTTTGAAAAGATTCATTGAGAAACACAAGAGTACAAAGATGGCTTTGCTTATTTTTGTTTTACTGGGTGCTTGCATGGTAATTTGTGTTGGTGCCCTCATGCCTGCCCTTTCTGGTAACGTCACATTTTTCTCATTACGAATATGTTATTGTGTCCGGTGGTACAACTTATCTGATTGATATTTTACCATTGCATCAGCTCTATTGCTAATACCAATTCTATCCTGCAGTTCTTTCATCCATTGATGGCCTGGAAATTGAAGCAAAGACTACAAACAAAAGTAAGTGGAAATTATGCTAATCTTCCTCCAAACAGTGTCTAATACTCGGAGCATAAATGATCTACATGAATTACCCACTAGGGTTGGCCTAGTTGTGAGGGGATTTGGCTAGTTTGCTCAAGGTCTTAGGTTCAAACCTTGTTAGCATCTTTGTACGCACAAAAAATGTAAATGAATTAGATTAATCTACTAATAAATTAATGCATACAGACTATACAGAAAAAAGGTAACAGAGTGTAATATTAAATCATGGAATGTACTCCAGAAACTCTGATTGTTAATTTGAAATAAAGTGAAATTAAGGACCTTAATTTAGACAACTCCCCTTATTTTATCCCAAGCTTATTATATATTGCATGCGTTAATTAAAAAAAAATAACACTCTTGATTATGTTCTGCATTATGAACTTTTTTATGAAAGGTTGAATTAAGCTTGCTTTTCATCGTTCTTCAGCATAAGCAAAATTACTGGGGAACAAAAAATCTTGATTATATAATCATATTTGGAAGCTCAAGATTGGTTTTATTTAGTTTTAAAATTGATAATTCATGTATGGTTGTATTTTGTATGATAAGGATTTATTCTCATGATAACAATTCAGAACAATTCTCACTTGACGCTTATTATACGGTACTGGTCCTATATTCCTTCCTTGAAAAATATTATGCATTTTTTCTATCAAAGCATACGTATATATCATTTCATAGGTGTGGTATCTCGTATTTCCTGTGTTCTACTGATTGGACTCCTTGTTATGCAACATAAGGGCTCCTACAAGGTTCAATTTTGTATTTTTTTCTATCGAAACTTACGTATATATCCTTTTATAGGTGTAGTGTCTCGTATTTCCTGTGTTCTACTGATTGGACTCTTTATTATGCAACATCGTGGCTCCTACAAGGTTGCATTTGTATTTCCTCCCATAATCATTCTATGGTTACTTACTATTTTCATGATTGGCATTTACAATGTCATCAAGTGGAACCCACGAGTATATGGGGCTCTTTCTCCATACTACATTTACAAGTTCTTTAGGCTTACAGGAAAAGGTGGTTGGGTTAATCTTGGAGGAGTATTTCTGTGCGTTACAGGTCTGCATCTCTTTCAAAATTCAAGTTCTGCTTAAACCTTATTCTTTCCAAATTCATTCTGTTTTTCTTGTCATCTCCAGGAACTGAAGCTATGTTTGCTGACCTTGGTTACTACAGACAAACACCCATAAGGGTATGTGTGACCAATATTAAGTTGGCTTTCGATTTCATTGTTAACTTCCAATGTTCTGTTTATGACTGACCCTCTTAATAGATAATACTCAAGAACGAATAGTGTTATTTAACTCCAGGTTTCTGTAAGGGTGATTATTATTTCCTTTAGTCAGTAATGTGTACTAAGTTGTAATATACTTTTTAGACTTTTGATGTGCCTATTATATGAAACAGTTGATGTTATTATGCTTCTAAAGAACTGAGCAACAGATTGAAAGATACCACAACATACTAATTTGTATTATAATCATACATATCAGTATCATAAAGACAATCCTTTGTTTATAATGATGCACATGAATAATAACAAGTGATAGAGTATAGGTGATGTAGAATTTAGTTTGGAAAGAGAAAGAAACAGAAAGACAGGGGAAAAAAGACGGGGAAAGGGGGAAGAACAAAATAGGGAGGATAGAGAGAAGAGGAGAGAAACAGAGAGATTAAAGAAACTGTGCACTGCACTTGATTATCATTTCAATCTATCTACATTCAGTCTAGATTCAACTGTCTAGCATTACAACAACCTACCTTACTTTTAGGCATCTACCAAACAACTATGAATGAACTAACAATAGCTTACTGACTAACTAACTAACATCCTTGTCTTTTAATATTTACATATCAAAAGGGTTTATTAAACTGTAGGTCAATAACATTTAGAAAGTGATTCTTTGATTTTTTATTTAGAACATTTTGGCCAAAGTGGAACATGTGAAATTAAAACTTTGAGTTGATTTACCTATTTGGTAGTGTATTACGCACAACTTACTTTCATCTATGGTCCTTTACATAATAAATTTAGACCTTAATAGTGATTCCTCATTTTTTAAAAAGTAACAACTTTTAGATTGATTTTATTTTTGAAAATGATTGTTGTAATTATTATAATTCTTATTGTATCTGTTACTGTGCAGGTAGCATTTTATTGTGTCATTTACCCATCTCTAGTTCTTCAATACATGGGGCAGGCTGCTTTTCTTTCCAAGAATTTGTCTGCAGTGCCAGTAACCTTTTACGCTTCTATTCCAGGTCATTTAATGTAAATACTAAGAATTAAATATCTCTGATAGGCCTTCGTGTAGAATTCTAGAAGAACGTGGATTTGTATAATCTTTTTGCTCCTTGTCTCACAAATTGTCTATTATTAACTGATGCCAACACTGACAACTTGGCAAGTATTAGATACAAGTTCTGGCTATGCCTGGCCAATTTAGGTGAGACACTTTTGAGAGGTAACTTTAACCTCTGAGATTATTAATCTAACAATGAAATATTTTAGTGTGAATTCTATTTGGGGTGGATGTTTTACTGTGTATTTTTTCTTCATAGCATGTTGTCCGTTAACCTTTACTTTTTCATATGTTCTAGAATTTAAGTTGGTTTCACTTACATATTCTATTTCTATTAATTATTATTAATATATTATGATTTCCCAATTTGAAAAAGTGATATCTATCACGTCTTGCTTAAGGTTCTATATTGTTGTAATGTTCTATAAATTAGACCATGTTGTGACACTATCTTTTTCTAACTGAATCACAGCCTCTAACTAGAATGAATTTGATCTTATGTTGAACTGAAAAGGTTGAAGTTCTAGTACATGCACTGTACTACTTTTAATTTATGGCAGTCGTTGGTGAACAAATTGGTAGATCAGATCCATCTCCTACTCCTATTATTCAATGTATCAAAGCCATTGTCAATGGGTTTAGCTTAACACTATTCGATAATTTTGGAGCTAAACCCCAGCCAATGGGTTTATTGTTCCTTGTGGTTTAGTACTCTTTCAAACATTTTTCCCCATAAAAAAACCCACTTAGACAATCCATGCATGGTCTTATTGTTCCTTGTGGTTTAGTACTCTTTTAACATTTCTCGCCATAAAAAACCCACTTAGACAATCCATGCATCTAGTTTTCTTAACTTTTGACGTTAGTGTGCCGTGTATATATGCTTTAAGTGGAATAAAATCACCATTTACTTTTACCATTTGTATGATGTACGCAAGAAACTTACTTTAACGGTTAATGAAGCAAAATAATTGGCTGGTAATAATGTCCTGTCATATGTTTTTTCTAAAACTGCAGTACTTGCTTTCTAGTATCTGTAATATATTTCAGAATTTTTTTTGTCATTTTTGTAGATGTGTTATTTTGGCCAGTATTTGTGGTGTCTGCTTTGGCGGTAGTAGTTTCAAGTCAGGCTGTCATTGCTTCAACATTCTCAGTAGTCCAACAATGCCATGCATTTGAAAGTTTCCCTCGGGTTAAGGCAGTGCATTCCAGAAGGTGGATCCCTGGTCAGACATATATACCGGAGGTTAACTGGATTCTTATGATAATCAGCTTGGCTGTGACTGTTGGTTTAGGAGACATAAACAGAATAGGATATGCTTATGGTAAGTTGATAGAGCACCAGTTGGTAGATTGGAAAATAGTAATGTTAGATCACAAAATACAGTGAAGTTTGTTGGTCCAAAGTCATAGATTACTACAGAGATCTGTCCAAATTACTAGAAATCAGAACAAATGTTTCCCCTAATTCCCCTATTACCCACAAATTTAATATTATGTCTTCTAATTTTCCGTCCTATTCAAGGTATTCTAATGCATAACTGCTTTTGTTAATTGTTTTTTATATTACACAATTTGAAATGTTACTTTCTGCTATTGACTGTTATAACCGCCCCTAACCCTCAGTTTCCATCATAAATTCATTTCTTTTTATCCAATAGGCTATTTTAATATTATTTTATATGGAAATATGATTGAATTGTGATTCATTGACACTGTAAAGCTTTACATTCTCAATGTATAATGCCCCTTCTATTTCAAAAAAATATGTAAAACCTTTACTGGAAGTGAAAATTAACATAATTTTGACCCATTGTCTGCATGAGAAATCTTTAAATTGTCCATCAATCGTGTGGCACGACATTGTTAGAAGAGTTGACTATGAAATATCATAGTTAAGCTTTTTTTATGATTCAGCAACACAATATTGGATGCTAGGGTAGAAGTTACGCTAATTGTGAATCAAAATTAAACTTATTTTGCATAATTGATTATGTGTTATAGATGGTTCAACGATTGTTTGTGAAAATACTCTGATGTTCTGGGTCATTTTATATTTACTATTATTTTCAGCTCATGATTCTCAAAACATCATCCTTTTGTTTGCAGGGATTGCACATCTGATTTTGGTGTTTGTGACGACATGTTTGACAACACTAGCCATCATCCTTGTATGGAATCAAAGTCTTACAATTGCTCTGGCGTTTGCTTTATCCTTTGGTTCGATAGATATTCTCTTCCTATCATCATATAGCCTGAAAATCCTTAAAGGTGGCTGGATTCCGCTCGTGCTTTCTGCAGTCATCATAGTTTTAATGTATGTGTGGCATTATGGTTCTAGGAAAAAGTATTTATTCGACACGCATAACAAAGTTTCAATGAAGACCATCCTTGCATTAGGTCCTAGTCTTGGGATTATTAGAGTTCCTGGAATGGGCCTTATCTACACTGAATTGGCTACTGGAGTCCCTGCCAGTTTTACTCATTTCTTAACAAATCTGCCGGCTTTCTACCAAGTGGTTGTTTTTGTTTGTGTTAAGACTGTACCTGTGCCTTGTGTCCCACATGAGGAACGTTACCTCGTTGGTCGAATTGGACCCAGATCTTACCGATTGTATCGTTGCATTGTCCGAAATGGTTATAAAGATGTGTACAGTCACGATTATGATTTTGAAAATGACCTGGTTATGAGCATAGCTGAATTCATTCAATTTGAAGCAGAAGGTTGCTCTGGAAATGCAGAAGGTTCAGCGGATGGACGGATGGCAGTGGTTAGGGCATCAGGGAAGTTTGGGATACGATTGCTAAGGTCGGAATCTGCTAGTTTTGAGGATGGAAGCAGTATTCCAGGAGCTTTGACTGTTACTAGCACTAAATCTCCGACATTGAAGAGGCTGCAGGCCATATATGAGAGGGAATCGCCTGAACTCATCACCAGACGACGAATTCGATTTGAGTTGCAAAATGTAATATATAAAGACCCACGTGTCAAGGAAGAACTCATGGAACTTATAGAAGCCAAGCGCACTGGAGCAGCGTATGTAATAGGCCATTCTCACGTAAAGGCCAAGTGGAACTCATCATTTCTAAAGAGGTTTGCTATCGACCTCTACTCTTTTCTCCGGAAAAATTGTCGGTCCCCTGCAGTAGGTCTAAACATTCCTCCGATTTCTCTGATTAAGGTAGGAATGAATTACCATGTCTAGCATGAGTTGTGACAATCTTTTGAATAGAGATGTAATCTATGCAAGCCACAAAAGAATGCCCCTTGGGCTTCCTTGACTCGCTAGATTATGCTACGTTGGCAGATTCCACTTACTCAAGAGTCTCCTCTTGGCATGTTTGAAGAATGAGGTGCATCAAATTACCAATATCTTTACATTTTATGATGGACCTAACAAGGTATGTAATTTGCTAAAGGTTGATAAAGGAGTTTCATGCGGGTCATGTACCTCTTTATTCAGTTTGAGCTTCCCAAATTACACTTTGGAATCATGATTGTCTTGTCATTTCCCTTGTAGTTTTGTTGAATACAACTTTTCATGCAACATCTACTGTTGTTACCTTTGTACTTGTACTAAAAAAATTCTGGTTGTTTTTGCAACCTTGAAAAAAAAAACTAGGAAATTAACAGTATTTAGAACGGTCTGCAAACATGTCACTATGTCCCGCAACGTCCATTGAGTTTGAATTTTTGTTCCCTGCTTGGCTAACTAATTATTTTTGTTCTCCTCTGGATTTTCTGCAAAAATATATTTCATTACCTAATTTCTTTATTTTATTTTTCTATATTTCCTTTTTTGTCATAGGTAGCTAAATTTTTATCTACGTTATTTTGTAGTCTAGCTTTCCAATGCAAAAGAAAAATGATAGATTGACAATCTTGTTCTAGTATATAATCCTCTTTCTTTGTCTAAAATATCAATTTTTTTTTATGAAATGATAAAATGACAAAAGGTGGTAACGTGAAATAAGTTGTCTATATATCATTTTGTGGTAACGTGAAATAAATTGTCTATATATCATTTTTCATTCCAAAATGCAGGTTTTGCTTTTATCTAAATATTTTCTTATTGGCAATTGATCCCCTCACATTTTTTCAATCAATTAATTCAATGACAATTGTACTGCAATTACTTGGTAGAATCATACAATAATGCTTACTCTGTATTAATGCTTTTCATGATCAAATGAGGATTTATGAAAAATATTTGTTTACAGTTCTTGAAAAATACTTGTCAATAAAAATCCCCAAGAAACATAACTGATATCTAAGAGTTGAATTAGGGTTCCTATAAAATTAGATTAGGGGATTTAAAAGCATTGGTGAAACAGTAACTCTAGGTTTCCTCGTTATTGAATTTTCAAAGTTTTCATTTGCTCTTGTTTTAGCCAAGAAAAATTATCCCAAACTAGAGTATACAGTTTAATTAAAAACAGTGGTTTTCAGTAAAGTGTTCTATCTCTCCGTATTCCTGCTCTTTCATAATGGAAAAAAATATTGACATTTGTCTAGATTTGTTCATTTTAGAAAACTGAACTTCTGAATGTGAAATTAAATATTAATATACACCAAAATTATTGGACGAAAACGGAGTCTAAGCTTCATGTTCATGTTCAAACTTTACAATTTATTTAGTTTCTAATTATAATATTTATAGAATACAGAAAAAAAAGGAATCCAGGATGAATTGTATGTTGTGTTCTCAAAAATAATATTTCTACGAATCTTTTCACAGACGACATATAGAAGGTTTAAAAGATTGTCTTATAATTATAAATTTCTTTTAAGAAATTGAGTTATAAATTTTATTAACTTTGTGTTTGAACGAAATAATTTTAAGAGAATAATTTATTTGTTGGAAAATTTAATATGCTTTGTTGTGATATGTATTGTTTAGATAAGAAATTTAGGAAGAAAGTAAATTTTAGAAATTAGCGAAATATTAATGATTTAACTATTTTAATTAGCCAAATTGGCCTTGTCTTTAGTAACTAATGTGTATAATAAAGTAATTATTAGATTTACATATTAAATTATTTATAAATATTCATGATTTAACTATTTTAATTTTATTCTTGAACTAATATAATATAAAATAAATAATATTTTAAACTATTTTTCTTTTATTTTTCAACTAATATAATGTAATATAAAATAAATAACATTTTAAACTTTTTTTATTATTTTTAATTTACAAAAAGTGGACTGCATGGTTAGTCCTCTTCGTCCAGCGGGTTAAGCCGAGCATTCTAATACGGATAACAAATCAAACTCAGTTTGTACGCCTAATTATAAAATTCTACTTAGGTTGCTAATTTTGCTTTCATAAGAAACCATGCATTTTACATTTCAAACAAATTATAAATAAATAAACCAATTAGATTATAGTATATATTTATTGGGATCAAAGTCAAGAATAATAATATAATTTGTAAACTTTATATCAAACATAAAATTTGTTTAAATAATTGCTTTTACTTTGTAGATATCTGAGGGGGAACAAATTAATGCTTAATAATTGAAGGGCAAATTCATAAATCTAAACACTTATAATTGAAGGGCAAATACATTTATTTAACTGTGTTTGAATAAATTTCTTTCAAAATATCATGGATTTGCAAAATTTAACTACTTGCATTTAAATTTTATTTTTTTTAAATATTTTATTTGGATATATCACTTTAAATTTGTGTATCAAAATTTTTATATGAATAGAGGACCATTTTATTTAAATAGTCTTTAAAATGTCTTTAAAAATAAGGTAAATTTCCTATCTAGCACCATTTACACTTTTATTTCCCTAACTAGCACTCTTTTGTTTTTATTTCCCAATCTAACACCCTTTTGTTTTTATTTCCCTATTTAGCACCCTTTTATTTTTTATTTCCCTATCTAACACCATTTCAAAAATAAATAAATAAATAATAATTTATTTATTTTTTGATAATTTTACTTTTGAATGTATTAAAAAATAAATATTTTTAATGTTTAAAATAGTTAGAAATATAATTAATGAATAAATAAATGAGTTTTTATATAAAAAAATAAATTAAAATGTTTAGTTTAAAATTATTATTTTTAAGAATGAAGAAAATAAAAAATTAAACCCTACAACAACATAAAAGTTGAATCTATAAACATAAATTAGTATTTATTTTTATTATTATTGATGACATAATTATAAAAAAACCAAGTTAAATAAAGATTGATATGGACATAAAAGAACAAAAGGGTGTTACTACTTTATTATACTCATTAGTTAATCAATTAAAAAATCATTTTTTATATAATTAAATATTATATATATATATAACAAAATTTAAAAATTTAAAGTTTAAGAAAAACAAAAAAAGTTGATGAATTGAACTAAGATTTTTAATCCATTTTGATACTACTGAGGAACCTATCTCATTCTATCTTTTTTGGGTCAACAATGAGTTAGACCATGTTTTTAAAAATGTTAAAATCGATTTTTTAAAGAATATATCTATTTATAATCATATTTTCTTTATTTTCATTTTTCATCAATCTCCATTTTAAAAAAATAGGTGTTTATTTATTTTTAAATTCAATAACATATTTATTATTATTATTTTATTGTATCTTTATGTATTTTTTAATTTTTTTAAATAATATATATATATATATATATATATATATATTTCTTGTGTAAGAGAGAGAAAAAAAAGATAAATAATAAATTATACAATTATTTCATTAGAATAACTTTTTATTGTATTTATTAGTTCCTGCAAAGTAAAAATTAACATGGAAATATATGGGGATTGAACAATTTTTTGAATGAGAATGGTATAATACTATTTATTTTTTGTGATAAGTACGGTGACTTAGATAGTATTATTTTTATAGTTTTATCTTTGATAATTTGTATACTGAAGTCAATCACAAATAAATGTTTTTTGATATAAAGAAATTATCAAATTGTATCACAATTATTACCGTAGCTACGACGATTAGTGGGAGACTAAATACCTTCTAAATTATTAACTCTTTTAATGTATTCTACAAATTAATAATTAACACTTTTATTTATTTAATAACTATTTTACTCATTAAAGTTATGCAATTAAATTCACTTTATGTTAAGCTATTATATTTAAATCCTTTTTAAATTTTTCTATTTAATTTTACTGACATAAATATAGCATAGAAATTGATACTATACGAAAAGGAAGATACTTATAATCTTTGATACGACATGAAGATAAAGATACTCATAATCTTTAAAATATAAAAAATATATACATAAATTTATATATTATATAATTATGAATTATATAAATTGACAATAAAGATTTATGTATATAAATATGTTTATTTTTTTTAGAAAAATGTTTTTCATTACTAGTTTAAAATAATTTTTTCTTTATTTTTATAATTGATAAATTTAAATTTTAGAAAATTAATGTTTTTTTTTAAATTGTGTTAGAATTGTTAAAATTCAATAATTTTTTTTTTTTTTAATTTGACATTTTATATGTATCTAACAAATTTTTTATAAGTGTTGGTGTGTCAGAAACAAACACACTATTTAAGAGATGTATCTTAGTCTCATAAGTCAGATTCCCTCTCTATAGTGATTGAATTACTATCCATATTATTTATATGAGAAAAAAAAACAAATTTGTATATTTTTATCTAATAGGATAATTATTTTTTATTAGTTTGGTGGGTAAATGTTAAATACCTACCCACCTTTTGTATTTGTGAGCATTAATATTCCCAATTTCCCATTGGCATCAAATCTGGTGAGTAAGTTGTTTATTTTTCTCCAAAACCCTCATAAATTTGGGGGTCAGAATCTGAACACCACAACGACAAAGCTTCATAGTTGGGGTTCAATGAGTCCAGCCAGGAAACAACCTTAACCTTGGTAGCTGTCTTTTCTTCTCCTTGGATGGAACAAACTGGAAGTGGTAAGACAAGTTTCAAATCACATTCTTCTACCTAACTTCTTATCCTAACCATAACAACCAATCCCCAAATATCAAGCCCTTTTTGTTGATGTAAGGGACTAATTAGGAGGGTGGAGATTGGGTTATTAGCCCTTAGGGTTTATAAATGTTGAGTACCTCTTATTGTTCTGCCTTTACCCGCTCCTTTCTTCCAATTAAGGGTTTTCCCCGACCCGTCGCACTACGTCCTTTTCCTCGGATCTTGGAATCCCATGCCAAGTCTCCCAAGAATGTAAGCATTCTGTGATACTTCTTCAAACTTGTGTTCTTTATTTTCTCTTTTTATTTGTGTTTCTGTTATCTGCCACTGGAATTATTTGTTATATTTTGTTTAGAGATGTGAAGAAAATAAAAGGGTTTGGAAAAGTTCTTAGCTTTGTCCCTATGAACCTGGGAACTGAGTCCTATGTAATTCGTTGTTTTGTGGGGGCTGATGAGTATTCTTTTGGCACATGCACACACACACACAAACATATAGCCGGAGTAAATGTCTGAACCAGTTCTGCTTTGCTGTTTTCATTTTTTTGGGGCTTTCCTTGCAGAGATTGAGTATTCAGTGCTTTAGGCACGATCATCTTTCTCCAGAAACACCCCAACCTGAAGTTATAGAGCACTTTTTTCATGAGGAACTGGTGCAATCTGAATTCAGTGACTCCAGTGTTGTCACCAAAAGAGACTGGAAATCATCCCTTCAGAAGGTCACATGTCTATTGTTTACTCTTATTACAAATGGTTTTCCATTTTCTTTGTCGATGTGTTGTGTGGCAATTTAAAGTTTGGTAGTCATATCGATGAACATGTGTGCTATTGATCGAAATTGAAATCTGCAGTTGATCCCTACCGTCAAGTTTCATGGTGATGACATGTCAAGTAAAATTCACTCACACTAACTTATTAATGATGGTTTACATTGGGTTTTGTTTCTTCACTGATGATAAGTAAATTTTGGGATAGTTTGATGGAAGTAGCATTCATACATGTTTTAAAATCAAGAGCTAAGTATTATTTGGTATGATCTACAGTTATGGGGAATTACTTAATGTTCTATTCTGCATCCCTGCTGATAGATTCTAGTTTCCATTAGCTAAATGTGCTTAATATTTACGAATACGTCGGTTACTCTTATCCCATTGGAGAGGTGGTACTTGAAAATAATGTACAAACTCTTTAGAGCTTAATTGCTTGAGAGGCAACTCTCTGTAGATGTATATTTATGTACATTAATAATTACTATCATTACTCTTGATTCCAAGGATTGCAACTAGATTGAAAAGAGGAAAATAATCTAGGTATAGTAAGTGTCTAAATTTGGCAAGCTAATGGACATTTAATTAAAAATATTCAACATTATCCCGGAAGCTAGACTTTATAAACCATATGCTTTCATCTTTTAGTTGTCACATACAGACTATACCCAGGGCCAACCAAAGAAATTTGGTGAAGATGTTTGCTACTTACATACAAATTATACCCAATATCACTTTGTAAGAAGGCAATCTTGATATCAAGTTGATGAAATAGTCAATGATGAGTGGCTCTTGAGGAAAGGAAAAAGAAACAAAAATCTTAGAAACCAGGGACTTTATCAATGTAGTCTTTACCAAAAAATTTAGTGTACCCTTTAGCAACAAGGCAAGTATTTTGGTCTGTCATTGCTCCATCATGCCCGATTTTAGCATAACAAACAGTCCATAGAAAAATTAAAATGGGGGCAGCGCAACAACTTCACAGATACCATTTTGTGTGTAATGCATATATCTCTTTTATCATTTCTTGGCTCCATTTTTAGTGAGAAAGCTTCCAATATTGTCTTTGGGATAGACATAGACAGTGGACAGACAAGAAGTAAAGGCATAATAGGAAGGAAACAAACGATGATAAATAAAATATCATAAATAGGAGAATGTGGGAAAATTTACCAAAATGGTGCAATTCAGTTTGAGTATTACAGAAATGGGGAAATGTAGAAAAAATTACAGAAATGAGCATTTCTAACTCAAAGTTGTCAATGGTGTAGGCAACATCAATTAAATCCATTAATCTGTCACTTTTTTTTAACTCAACTAGATCCTAACATCTCACCACGCTGTATGGCCCTGGTGCCCATGCATTAGTCCCAGGTAAACATTATAATGCAAGTGTCACCACCCAGGCTGCTTGTTTGATGCTGAGAGAGACATGGTTGAAGGCTGTGATACCAATTGAGAAGAACTTTGGAAAATCACACCACAAAAGCTAGCTGATGTAGTTGGAGATCCCATGAACTGGTAAACCACATGCTAGAATCCCATACTTCCAGTGTGAGACTCTTGTTTCATACCTTGCTATTGAGCCGTAACACTAACTAATTCTACCCTTTGCAACAGCTGGATTGAAAAAAGAAAAGCAGAGCTGTGGAACTGATGCTGATACCAACTTAAAATAATACAGAAAAGTTGTTTACAGCTTAATTTTGAGAGGCTACTCTAAGCAAATGTACATTTATATAAATAAACAAATATATTCATATCCCGTGATTACAGGGGTTACTACTAAAATGAAACAAAAAGGCAGATAATCTATTAGCAGCAAGTGTCTAACTTTAGAAAGCTAATTATATTCAACAATATTCAATATGCAATAAGTTGATAATCTATAAAATGCATTTTTTAGTAATTTCGTGATACCTAATGCATTTTTTAGTAATTTCGTGATACCTAATGCATTTCATTCTTGGTGCCAATCACCCTTTGATCCTCAATCTAACATTAGGATTCTGAAGGCTGAAATAAGTTTGGTTTGCTCGATAGTTTAGTTCTTCCTGTGTATTAAAAGAAATACTTGTCATCAGGTATCTGTTTTGTAGGAATTCTGTGAACAGACTTTGTCAATCAAGTACCATGTAGTTATTCTGTGGAAGTGACGGGGTATTAAATTATGTGATATGTGGCGTATTAACTATTACGCAAATATCTGCCTTTATTTATGCTATTGACTGAGAAAAAAAGAAGTGTGGTTTTCTTTGTCATGCCAAATGTTTGGTTTGTAGTGTTTTATAGTGTGCTGACATAGAATATATCAAGAGAATATCTATTTTTATTTATTCATTGGAATTTATGGATGAGAAGAGACTGTGGTTCCTTTGTTATCCCTAATGGTTGATTGTATAGGCTTAGTTTATTTATTTGTGTTCATTTTATGTAAGATAAATGTGGGATTTCAGACCTAATAGGTTGGAATAAGGTTTTCAGTTTGATTCATGGAGATTATAAATTAATTGGTGTATATGGAATGGAGATGGAAGTGATTTGCAGAGAATATAAATGGGTTTTAGGGTCAGAATAGTGACTGTTTTAGTGCTGTCTCTGGTACCTGCATTATTTGGTTATTTTTTATTTAGGGCAAATTGATGGAAGAATAAAGTAGGATTTTGATGTTGTAATCTATCAAGATGTCTGACAAGGCTGATTTTTTTTGCTTATAATACATAAAAATGATCAGTCTATTATAATAAAGCATTACATCTGTCTACTTCACAGACCTCAAACTTTATCTGAAATGAACCCAAATCCAATAGACTCTAGTTTTACTAAACCCGTAAGAAAAACTTTATCAATAAAACAAAACTAAGAGAAGCTTAACATATTAAATAAATACCTCTAAATGATTATGGTCTTGTAAAGTGATGAAATAATTCAGCTGGCACCATTGTTGTTAGCCAGGGCAGAATGGCGTGGCAGATTTATTTCCAAGGGACTGCGCCATAGGCTATCTATGAAGGGGGAGGTCTAGTATGGCGGCACCATAGGCCACAATGGCATGTTTGTGCTGTGGAATTTTGGCCTTTTGTCGTATTCCCCATTAATAACATTGGTTAGCACTAAATTTGAAACTGAACTAGAACATTAGAATGGTTTGATCTGTAAACTTAATGCTTCTTGATTTTAGTGCATCTGCGTAGTACTTGTTTGTCAGTTAAAATATATGAAGCTTTAGATGGTCTTTGCATGTGGAAATATCAAACATGCATCATTGCAATGGACAAAACATTGTCAATGAAATAAAATTTTATATTTTAAGTGTTATCTCATGTCAATCTGTTTACCAAAATACTTGTGTTATTTTCAGGCTGCAAATGAAGTATTCAAAGTAATTGGTTATCCATGGGTTGTGCCATGGACTGCAATGACTATATTACAAGTACGTGTTTTCCGAAACTTTGAACAAGATGTCTAAGTAGATTTCTCTTTTATATATCAATTCCTCAGTTAAAAGTTTATTGGTGGTACATGTGATACGAGTGGAATGGATATAGAATGGTTCTTGACCCAATTGAGTTTAATTAAAATTCTAAACAATAAACGGTCAACATGAGGTTTGTGACATGACATGCAACATTATATGATGCAGGTTATGCTTCTTTGGACGACGGCATTTTGGTTTATAGGATCTTGGATGATTCCTTTTGCAGCTCATATAACTGGCTTTAGCAAGGAGTCTTTAACATTTAGAGGGCAAGCACTATTCAGCCTGGTTACCGATGTAACCGAAGGACTTGCTGGAGTTGCAATTCTTCTCCGCTGTCTTTCTCGATTTCGCCCCCTTCCACCGGACTGGTTCAGGTTTAGCCTGAAAGGCAACTGGCAATTAGATGTCATCATGGGATGTCTCATGTTTCCGCTTGTGAATCGGCTGTCACAGTTCAACCTGGACCTACTACCCCTTTTACCCTCTACGCCTGTCACCCTTTCAAGCGTTGAACAATCAATAAGGGCAAGAGATCCAGTGGCAATGCTGTTGTATGCAACAGTTGTATCAGTGTGTGCTCCTGTATGGGAAGAAATAGTCTTCCGTGGTTTTCTACTCCCATCCCTCACCAAATACATGCCAGTGTGGTGTGCAATACTGGTAAGTTCAATTGCCTTTGCGCTTGCACATTTCAATATACAGAGGATGCTGCCCCTTATATTTCTTGGCATGGTGATGGGTGTGATATATACACGGTCAAGGAATTTACTGCCACCAATGCTGTTGCATAGTCTTTGGAATGGTTTTGTCTTCTTAGATTTGATGAAATAGCTTCTTCAAAGTTGTATTCTCTATGAGGGAGTCTATTGTGTAGGTAGGATTGCAAGCACTAGCATGCATGCATGCATGCATGAGGGGTTATGCTTTGGATCAGCATCTTGAGAAGTAAATGTTAGAACACTACCTCGCTGACCAAGTGCAAGTGCATGTGCATGTGAGTAACATGAGTTATAATGTGCTCTTACAGTTGTACATTTGTCCATATCTGTGCTGATATTTGACAGGTATAATTAAAACAATCTATCGAGTAACCCCTCTCCCTTTGTTCTTAACATTAATTTTGGCTCACATCATGCTCAAGGACGCTTCTATCTACACAACAACTAATCTAATCATAATCAAAACTACACTACACAACAACTCACTCCATAGTCTTTTATAAGCGCCTGTTACTTGTAAATGAAAATCAACTTATTTATATGAATTATTTATGTTAGAAAAGTTGAATGAAAGTATGAAAAAAGTTAATAGTTTGACTTCAAGAATGTCTATGAAGATTTTGGACTTGATAAAAAGTTTAAATTAATATTACTTAGTTCTCTTATTCTGCTCATCCTTTGGTTATATTGGTTCCCTTTTATGAATTTATCATTTCAATGATTATATTTTTACGATCTAGAAAAGGATAAAAATATTATAATGAACTATTTGAATCCATGACCTTGTTTTCTTTCACCACCTAAATTACAATTACCAAGGTTTTTTTTTGGATAGTAAATTTTAAAGATTTAGAAATTGTTTTAGAAATTTGAATTTGTTTTCATTTGAATTTTCTATATTTTAAAATTCTTTGTTTTGATAAATCATTCAAACTTATTATACTTTAATTTCTTGGTTGGGATAGGATAATTTAATTTCTATTATATCGAAAAAATTACGTGTATAGAAAGAAATTAAAATTTTAATATCATATGAATTAATTTTATATTTTTTAGTTAGATTTAAATCCTACAATCTTAAGTACCAAATACCAAAATTATTTATCCAAAAAATTAAAACATTTTAAATTTTGTATAAAATTGAATTATCATATGAAAAGTTGTCATTCAAAATTACATAATCACTTAACTAAAATGATTTAGAGTGTAAAAATGACTATACTGTATATAACAAAAATGAATGTTTTTTATAATATTTATTCAGTTTTAAATCTAGTTTAAAAATGCTGAAATAATCTATATAACAATAATAAATATTTTTAATAAAACTGTATAAAATAATATTTTATATTTAGAGATATGTAGTTAAATATAACGTATAATTACTTGTGTTTTGTTTCCTCATCTTTTTCAATATATCACTACTTTTGTGTTTTGTATTTTAAGTAATTATGAGTTTCATTTTGTTCAGATATTACCCACAAGATACTAAGTAATTTTTTATTAAAAATATTTTTTTTGTATAAATTTATTATTTTTATACTATCTCTAACATTTATAAGTATTTTAAAATTTATATTTTATATAATACAACGTTTATGTTTATATTTTAAGGGACACATTGGTTTAGGTAGTGAAAGAAAAGGGAAGGAGATGAGTTCAAATCAAATCCTTCCTCCTCATCTAAAATTTGTATGGGGTTAAAAAGTATATTTTTGTCTTTATTTTTAAATACTTTTTATGTGAAAAACATCAAATTATTATTATTCCTTTCAATAGTAAATAATCGTCACAATTTAATTTGTTAATAATATATTATATTCAGAGAATTAAAATGAATACGATGTAAACTAAATTTAATACCTGAACAAACACATTAACACACAAACAAATAACATTAATAAGATACAATTTTCACAAAATAAAAGTTTCACCACCAAAACCAAAATCTAAAGAGCCTTTCATCTTTAAAAAACTTCATAAAAAAGTCATGTTATTCTATAAATCTTTTAAATCTTTTTATATGGTAAAATATATTTTTATTAAAATAATATACCATTTAATATTGACTTTTTATTCTTTTCTTTCCTTATTACATGGTAGGCAACAAATGCTCACTGTTGCAGTGGTGGTGATAGTTTCCACATGAGTGCAAATACAGAGGCAATGTATCTATGAACACAGAAAGCATCCACCAATCAAAGTGTAGTAGTAGCAGTAGAACACACTCATTTTTTAAATACACATAGGTAACTGTGCCACTGTTTCAGCATTTTTGCCACAATTTACAATGCATTTTTCTGCTTTTCACCATCATCCTTCATTCATTTTCCTCCCACTTGCCCAATTGGGCCACAACATGCTACAACAGATATATAAGTACTTTTTTAAAATTCATTTTTATAAAATTTAATATTTGGAAGTTCAATCTAATTACTTTTACTTTCATATAAATTAATTTAATTTATAAAGAAATCTTTTATTTTTATTTTTATTCCTATTTTTGACAAGTATTTTATTCAAACATGCCCTCATATTTATGCAGTTAAGGACTCTGATTCCTGTGCAGATGCAGTCATTCAGTGCATCTGAATAAGTGATATCACATTCATCTGCACTTACATTTTCAAACATTAAATTTTGTGTTTATTATCTGAATGCAACTTTCTGTTTTCAGTATTATTTGAATGTAGCAGTTAATCAAAATATTCAAAACAAAATACTTGCTAAAAAAGAGAGATTCATATAAAAACATCCAAATAGCAAATGTTCTAAGGTAACTGACATGTTTACATTTATAATATGTTACACCAAGTTTTTACAATGGAAATTTAAAATATGTTAGTAGGAAGAACTAGAATTTTTTAAATTAAGTTATGTAAAAAAAAATATTTAATATTTTTAGTGTGGAAAAGAGTTTGTCCACACGTACATTGTACAGATGAAAATCTATGTCTACTTTCCACGCCTACGTTGACAAAACAGTTATATTTTACATTTGAAAAAAATATAAAAATGAATTAATATTTTGACCTTTTAATGGATATAAACTTTTAATTAAAGAAAAATAATCTGAGCCTTACGTATCTCTCAGTAAAGTCTAAGTAATTTTTATTGTGAAAATTATGAAAAATGTTTCTTAAAAGAAATCAATTCTTTAAATAAATTAGCCTGCATTTCCTAAATATAAGTTTGTAAGTTGGAGAGTGAAAAAAAGGTACGATTCTTTGTATGGAAATAAAGACATATATTTAGAAGCTAGATAATTCAATAATAGATATCATTTGGGAGAAAAAAAAATTAATAGATAAAAAATTATGAAGGTTTTTTCTTAGTCAAATTGATATATTTTTCTATGTTTGACTTTTTGTTATTCTTTTTACCTTCACTCACTTATTTTATTGCATTCAGTGTTCATTTTAAGCTCGCATTGAACAAAAACATGAATTCCTAACAAAAACAAATTAGTGTGATGTTTCACCAGCGGAAAACAAATTGAGATTTAGCTATATTTAATAGAAAAAAATAGAGCAAAATTTGATAAAGACATTTTTATGTTACTATTATTTAATCATAATAAAAGTTATTAATATTTATAATAATTATTATAAGTTAACCAATAATGAATTTATTAATTAATAATATGATACTTTTTCCATTAATAATATGTGAAAATAACGATTTTTTTTTAAAAAGTATTCAAATATCTGGGAAGAAATTAAAAAAAAAAAAAAACTATGTTTGGTTTTTTCTTCACATTGATCGAGCTGAACAGACCTTTAGCATCAACGAAAATCTAAAAACACTATCGTGGGTCATCAAATTTATATATAAATTTCCAAAAAGTACAATTAGAAAAGAGATAGAAATAATAATACGTATTAAGATCGTAAAAAATATGTTAATATATAAAATTATCGACTTCTATAATAGTCATTTAAAAAAGATTCCAAATCTATTGAATTAATTAGGTCATTCCGGTGAAATTATATATATAAAGGTTAATTATAATTAAATGGTATTATTTAAACAAATTTTATTAATGAAACAGTGGTGTTGAGTTGTTAATCTAAGACCATAGAGACTTTTTTTAGAAAAAATATTTCATTAAAATAATATTTTAATTATCAATATTTGATAAGTAATAAAAATTAGAAAGTTATATTACACATTATTTTAATTTATATAAAAAAATAAATTTGTAATATTACAAAACCTATATGAAATTTGTAAGACCCTATTATTATTTTAATAATAAATTTTAGGTAATTAGATTAATTCACCATTATGTTATTGTTTTGTTGTAATTACTAAGAGCAAATTTCATGTTAGTGAAATATTTATTGATCTTATTTTATATTTTTTTATTGTCAATAAAAAATAAAAAATAAAATATGTGATTCATTTTAGGGGTATCCAACCTTATACATAAATATAATCTTAACCTTCTTCATGTATGTTTATATACACTTCTAGCTTAATTTTGATAAAGTCACAGAAACAAACAATCGTACAACTTAAGTAAATACATCATGAGATCATCTACATACAAACCAACCAACGGATCTATGTACCAATTAGAAAAGAAAAAAATATGCAGACTGTGACTTGGATGTAACTCAAGACCAAGCATTTAATGGACCAAAGCAAAAACTTCAAGTACATCTACTACTTCCCTTTAAAGATTACTATGTTTCTATGTTTCCAAACTTCATTGACTACTGCAATCCAAATCATTCTACAAACTTCATTCACTGAAGCAGACACGTTTCTCATCCTAAACTGGAAAAAGTTTAACAATGGAAAATTGTGAAACACGCTCTTGCACAACCAACCATACACAACAATGATTCCACAATAACCAAACAACTCTGCAGTCGAAAACTAATAGGTACTAGTCTCTTCCTTGACCCTGCAAAGACTACACATGAAACTTGCAATCGTCATCTCGCACCTTTCCAGATTAACCTTAGTGGCTAACTTGTTTTTCAACACCCTCCAAGCCATAACTAGTGCAATAGATACGACTTTACTCATAAAAACTTATTTTTTATATGTTTGTAAATTATTTTTTAAAATTATATATAATATGTATATGACATATTTATAGTTATATGATACAATTATATAACGTGTTATCTACTAGAGCATGATAGAGTTTTGCATGGTAGATATATGTACTAATTTTAAATGAGATATTTTGTACTGATTTAAGCATCACATAATTTTTTTTGCAGCCGATTAAGATCGAAGAAGAAGTGACCAAATAAAATGACACATTCCAAAAAATTTCAAAAATCATCTTAAAATAAAGACGAAGAAACTTTCCAACCGATGCAAGAACAGCTAAAAAAAAATAGAACCGGCATGTGTTCCACTAATAATAATCTTATTTTGAAAATTTATGCATACTTGTTATTTTGTTTTATTTGTAACATTATTATATAGTAGTCATGAAAAATAGTATGCATGATTTATCTCATTTTATTTGCATCTTTTGAATATGTATAAAATAGAAGATAGATATGTTAAGGATCTTCATGGCGAAGAAAGGAAAGAGGAAGCAGAAATAATAAACAAAACTGTTAAACCGACATATAAACCGCCAAAACTTGGACACGTAACAGTGCACACATGACTCACCAATCTTCTTCTTTAAAACCTCGACTCTTCCAACCCATGTCGGAACTCATACATTCCACTTCCACCTTCTGTCGTTAACCACCGCTTTGCCAACAATCATTGCATCAATATCAGTTATTGCACTGCATCCATTATATATTACACTCACAACACCAATATCAGAAAGAGAAAGAACTTCAAGTGATGGAGCAGAAAAGCATTCTGATGTCAGCTTTGGGTGTTGGGGTGGGAGTGGGAGTGGGGATTGGATTGGCTTCTGGACCAAACGTTGGCAAATGGGGAGCCAACAGTTTTTCCTCAAACGCTATCACTGCTGAGAAGATGGAGCAGGAAATGCTCAGACAAGTTGTTGATGGAAGAGAAAGCAACGTCACTTTTGAGAAATTCCCTTATTACCTCAGGCATAACGCAAACTCCTGAATTTGCTTCCTTTTTCAATTTCTATTATGCTTAATCATTCACAAAACACACGTAGTATGCAACTTTGCTTCTTTTCCTGTGAATATGGAAGATCAACATAGTTTTATATCATAATGGATCAGAACTAAGAAGTTTGAGCATGCATATATATTTGATCTGAGTGGTCTCCTTTATATGGCATAATCTATAATTCCTTAAGCAATTTCATGTAATGAATTTGTTACTGACAAACTGTTTATTAGATACTAATCCTTTCCGTGCCCTTGTTGTTGCTCTTGATCTTGATGAATATATAAAGTGATCACTATATATTATTCATTCAAAATCTGTTCGAGTATAACCCTTCACATCCCATGCTTGATAACAGCGAGCAGACAAGGGTTTTGCTGACAAGTGTGGCTTATGTCCATTTAAAGCATGCTGAGGTTTCTAAATATACACGGAATCTTGCTCCTGCAAGCAGAACTATTCTGCTCTCAGGGCCTGCAGGTTAATTACTTACTCTGAATATGTTATTTTCTCTACTGATAAGGGATTTGATATTCTTTAATGTTTTATTGGTACTGTCAACCTAACTGTGTCTCCTCCTTCTCCCTTTTTCATGTCTTAAAGAACTTTACCAACAGATGCTTGCCAAGGCTTTAGCTCATTATTTTGACGCCAAGTTACTGCTGTTAGATTTAACCGACTTTTCATTGAAGGTGAGTGCGTGTGAGAAGTTTTGATCCATATAACTTGTTTCTGCGTTCTTCTGTTAATCATGTAAATAATGGCTGGCTTGCCGTTTGAGCAGATTCAGAGTAAATATGGTTCTTCCAACAAAGAATCTGTAAGCTATTCCTGATTTATCTTTTATTTGTGTCTAGAATACTGCTGTTAACCATTGGGGATATATGTTTTCTTTTCTTAACCTGGTTGCTTGTCTTCTTTTCATTTGTTTCCGCTTGTAGTCTTTCAAAAGATCCACTTCAGAGACTACTTTGGAGCGGCTATCTGATCTAATTGGGTCATTTTCAATCTTTTCACAGAGGGAAGAACCTAAAGGTACAAATCGGTTTACAACTTCTGACTCTTGGCAAAGAGCTATATTCATAATCAAAAGCTTTGTCAATCTCTAATACGTGGTTGTTTAAATCTTTTTATGATGCGGAGGAAAGTGATAATAGTAGTACTTTTGATTATTTAAAAATGCTGCAGAAGACTAGATAGGGTATAGGGTGGTTGTGCAGATAACTTCATCTGTTTTATGCTTCATGTTTGCCATGTAAAATGTTTGGTTGTGCAGATAACTTCATCTGTTTTATGCTTCATGTTTGCCATGTAAAATGTTTAGTGGTTTATTCTCTTCATTGGGTTACTATTCCATAGTTGACGATGTAATTATAAGGAAGGATAAAAGCCAAATCACTGATCAGGTGCATTCAGTTGCAGGCAAAATGTACAGGCCTAGCAGTGGAATGGACCTCCAGTCAATGTAAGTAGATGAACAAATACAACTTTTCCTGCCAGTATTATTGCTAAGTATTTGGCTTTTGCTTTGCAGGGGAGCCGAAGCATCTTGTAATCCTCCACCACTTCGTAGGAATGCTTCTTCCTCTTCAAATATAAGTGGCCTTGCTTCCCAAACCAATGCTACGAATTCAGGTAACTTGAAAGTTGATTTTTTTCATTTACTTGTCACGATCTAGTGAGAATGCTGTTCTAAATTCTGACCTAATCAAGGAATGCTACGAATGTCAGAAGCTTCGATTTAAGAAAAGCCAAAATGAAGAGGTTTACACTTTCATCTTATTTTTTTGAAATCACAACAGAATCCACTTGTTTATTTAGTTTACACATAAATCAAAGCCTTGCTTACTAAGTTGGAGTTACAATCTGTATATTTCAGAAGTGGTTTTTATGCTTTAGATTAAAAAATCAGAGAGTGAACTAGCACAATGTACAGTAAATTTAAACTCCTATTCCTTTTTCTATTGTTTTCTGTCTCAAGATTTCTTAAACCTCGTCTCCCTCTCCCTTCAGCTCCTCTGAAGCGCACAACCAGCTGGTCTTTTGACGAAAAGCTTCTTATACAGTCTCTTTACAAGGTAATATTACTTTCGATTTTATGGATATTTCACCAAAATAGCATTATCAAAATTGAACATGCCTCTAGATCATATTCCTCCATAATTCAAAAGTGGATATTCACTTGCAGGTTCTGGTTTTCGTGTCAAAAACCTATCCCATTGTGCTATATTTGCGGGATGTTGATAAGCTGTTATACAAATGGCAAAGGATATATTACTTGTTCCAGAAAATGTTGAAGAAACTATCTGGACCCATTTTGATTCTTGGTTCACGAGTAATAGATTGTGGTAATGACTATGAAGAGGTGAATGAGAAGCTTGATTCACTCTTCCCATACACCGTAGAAGTCAGGCCCCCAGAAGATGAGTCACGTCTTGTCAGCTGGAAGTCTCAATTGGAAGAGGATATGAAGATGATACAAGTTCAGGATAACAGAAATCATATCATGGAAGTCCTTGCAGCAAATGATCTCGATAGTGATGACCTAGATTCCATATGTGTAGAAGACACAATGGTTCTCAGCAACTATATAGAAGAGATTATTGTGTCAGCAATTTCGTGTCATTTGATGAAAAACAAAGACCCTGAATACAGAAATGGGAAGCTCCTTATTTCTTCCAATAGGTGAGATTCATGACATTAATTGCATGAACTGTCAAAATTTGGTGAATGAATTTATCGTGTGTGAAACAGCTTGTCCCATGCATTGAGTATATTCCACAAGGGGAAATCCAGTAAAGGAGATACCTTAAAATTAGAAGATCAAGCTGTAAAATCTGAGGTTTGCACTGCTTCACATGTCTTACATTAACTTGAGAACACTACCTACCAGGTACTGATATTCTTAAAATGCTCTCTCTTTTTTTCTTTCCACATGTATATAAAGAAGCAAAGAGAGGAAGGAACTGATATGAAATCAGGAACAAAGTCTGAAAATGCTGCTCCTGTAAAAAAGGCTGAAGCAGAAATATCAACTTCGGTGGCAAAGGCGGCGAGTGAAAAATCAGTTCCTGCTCCCAAAGCCCCCGTAAGCCTTTATAAAAAATCATTTTGTAACAATATTAGCAGAAGTAATATCTTAGGATTTAGAAACACCCCGTTATCTTCATGTCATTCATTTGCAATGCATGATTCATTTTCAGGAAGTTCCTCCTGATAATGAGTTTGAGAAGCGGATAAGGCCTGAGGTAATACCAGCAAATGAGATTGATGTCACATTCTCTGACATTGGAGCCTTGGATGAGACCAAAGAATCACTTCAAGAACTAGTAATGCTTCCTCTTCGAAGGCCGGACCTTTTCACAGGAGGCCTTCTAAAGCCTTGTAGAGGAATATTGCTGTTTGGGCCTCCTGGCACTGGGAAGACCATGTTAGCTAAGGCCATTGCAAAGGAGGCTGGAGCAAGTTTCATCAATGTTTCCATGTCTACCATCACTTCTAAATGGTTTGGTGAAGATGAGAAGAATGTTCGCGCTTTATTCACACTTGCAGCCAAGGTCTCCCCAACTATTATATTCGTGGATGAGGTTGATAGCATGCTTGGGCAACGTACCAGAGTTGGGGAGCATGAAGCCATGAGGAAAATAAAGAATGAGTTTATGACCCATTGGGATGGACTTTTGACAAAGCAAGGGGAGAGAATCCTTGTTCTTGCTGCAACCAATAGGCCATTTGATCTCGATGAAGCTATTATTAGGCGATTTGAAAGAAGGTACCTATAATAGTTCTTGACTTTATATCCATTCTTCATCTTGCCACTACATTTCTACTTTCTCCATCTGTATTCATAGTATTAGTACTTCATCTTCCTTATGTTTAAGGAGAAACCAGATGAGCTATCTCTAATATATGTGTATGAGTATGACAACCTGAAGACCATGAAGCTGAGCAATATGTTTTATCATTTGAATCTATTTAATGCAGAATTATGGTACCACTACCGTCTGTGGAAAACAGGGAAAAGATTTTGAAGACTCTTTTAGCAAAAGAGAAGGTGGACAACGAACTTGATTTTAAGGAACTTGCAAATATGACCGAAGGATATACTGGAAGTGATCTTAAGGTTTTTACTATTCTTTATTCTTTGACATTTGTTCACATTGGACTTGGACGTAACTTTCGTGTAACAAGTGTTATTTTGGTTTTTTTTCTTTGAACTACCCTACTTACTCACTGACACAACCTGTTCCACATGTAGAACTTGTGCACAACTGCTGCCTATCGTCCTGTTAGAGAGCTAATTCAGCAAGAGAGGCTGAAGAGTTTGGTAAGTACTAATTATTTTTAATATATTATATAATCCTACATTTATGTGTTCATCATGGTAACTGCTTGATGATGTTTTTCATTTTTTGGGGTAGGATAAAAAGCAGAAAGCTGCCAAGAAACAGAATGACTATGTAAAAGATAGTCAAGGTGAACCATCTATTGCAGGAACTAATCAAGATGGTACAAGTGGAGAAGAGGAAATCGAACAAGAAAGAGTTATTACCCTTAGGCCATTGAATAAGCAAGATTTCAAAGAGGCCAAGAATCAGGTAACAGTACTCTAATCAATAAAGAAGTATTATTTTATGGAGTTTGATACCAGTTTAGAACAGTACTTTTATTAACAATGAAATCTTCGAATAAACTAAAAACTCCAGTTGGATAAACTTAAAATAAACTAAGTTAAAGTAATGTGGTGATATGATAAGATTATTGCAGTAGAATGTTTAGTCTTATTGTGATCTCAATATACATACTGTTTAATCTAATCTATATCTTGTTGAACCACAGGTTGCTGCAAGCTTTGCAGCTGAAGGGGCTGGAATGAGTGAGCTGAAACAGTGGAATGATTTGTACGGAGAAGGGGGTTCAAGGAAGCAGCAGCAATTGTCCTACTTCCTATGAAGTTTACTGAGGCTGCAAACTACATTTTCAGTGGAACAGTGTGGGAATCCCACATTTTCTTTCACTGTATCAGACATCTCCATATACTTTCCGAGAATTCCTTCAGCTTAGGAACTAAGCTATAGCTTTGGTAAAGGCTATGAATATGACAGTTACAATGGTAACTTATGTTGCCTAAAAAGAATGTGTTTTAACAGTTTTTGTCAATCACTGAAAGCAAAAGTAGCTTTATTTATTGGCATTATATTTGTTGTATTGGTGTTTTAACATGAAATGTAAACTAGAAATAAGTGATGTGATTCAGTGTGGGATTTGGCACATTTTCAATCTTGATAAATCGCATGTGAAGTACCTATTGTTTTGTCAACCTCTATAATAATATAATATAGATTTTCACAATTTATATAACCAATAAAGAGTGCCTTTTGATTCTGAAAAGGAAAGACTTTAGAGACAATATTTACGGGAACAGAAAACAGAATGATTCATAGAAGTGTAAGCTGGATTAGTTTCTAATACGTTATTAAAGTCTTTTTATCCTAATTCAACTTAAGGTTGGATGATTCTGTACAATTTCAAATCAATCTATACTGATTAAATGCATATTAATTAAAGAGATATCTCATAGTAGTGTAAGTTAAGTGTTAGAAAATACCTAAATGTTAGGTAAAACTAAGATGTTTTTTTTAGATAATGACTATATCGTAAGAGTGATCATTAACAGATTTAACATACTTAACGAAAATAATGTTTTTCTACCAAAACTTTTAAGAAAAAGTTAAACTTTTAAATTGTGGAACTAATCTCTTTAGTACTTTAAACCTTTTTGTCTCTTGATTCCCAATATCCAATCTCTAACACGGATATAAGGGTTTGATCCATATAAATACAATTCATCTTGGATTAAAGAGCATACTTGAACTCTTTAACTTTTGATATTACAAAAAAGTAAAATACATAAGTTAAAAATTTTAATTTTATTATTTTAAATAGTATATAAATAATGTATTTTTAAATCGTAAAGTATATCTCAATAAAGTAAGTTGTTAAAGGAACAATCACTCACAAATTATTCTTTCACATCTTAATTAAACAATAAAATTGTCCTTGCTCATGTAAGAAAAATCTATTATTCATTTTCATAAATATTACATCAATAACATTAAATAAAACATTAATATTTAAACTATAATAATAAACACGCGCAAATAATGTTTCGTAAATGTAGTATTTGTTCCAATTTTAGTTAATGTAAAAAAACTAGATCATCTTTTTACTTTGTTATTTCTACAATATAAAGAAAAACCTACTTTAAAGATGTTCTATAAATTGAATAGTTTTATATTTTAGTTAATCAATAAAATTACTGTATAACGAACAAAATATTTACATTGTATAATTTATAAATTTTCTTTAAATGGGACAATAGCTACATGTTACATAGAGGAAAAAAACTTCCTATTTATACATCATCTTAAATATTAATTAAAATATTAAATGAAATATTAATTTCTTCTACATAGAGATTAAAATTTCTTGCTTCAACATGTATTTTATATGTTTTATTTAAAAATAATAATTAAAAAAACTGTATCATACATATTAAGTCTTCTTTAAATAATTATTAAATAATACAATAGTGTCATGTTATTTAAGGAAAAAGCTTCTCACTTGTACGTCTAGATAAATATTGATTAACATAAATTCAGATATTAATTTATAATTAACACTTTATATTTACATTTTCCTACTTCAGAACATATCTACGCATTAAATTTTCAAAATTCTAATTAAATAAATAAAAACTATATAATTTTATAAGCAAAAACTATTTATTTATATATTTATTTACATTAACAACATTAATTATATGTATATATATTTAAAATATATTCTATATATAAAATTTGAAATTTAATAAACAAAATGTGTTGTAAATATATGTTTAAATTTTACATTTATAGCATTAAATATTACATCTATGATTTATTTGAAATTGTTCGCTTATGCTTATGCTTTGAAAATATTCTAAACTACATTTATATTTTAATATCAAAGCGATCACATTATAAGAAAATATATTTATTTATGTTTCATTAATACTTTTTTTCATATTATAAATTAACATTTTACTTTCAAATTTCGCTACCTAGTAAAGAACAGATCTTCATTTTATAGTGCCATTAGATTATTTATAATTATGCAAATAGTATATTAAATTATACTAACATGTTTTTAAAAAATTATAGATCTAGATAGCACGCATTAATAATTGCATAAATTGCATCTACCGTTAAAAAATTTCTTTTTTCCCTACAAAATCCAAAAATAATTACATAATGTAATTAAATTACAGATTAGAAAATCCCTGATGAAAATTTCTCTCTAAGAAAATTTGTAGATAAGGTCAACAACGAGGATCCACCCCATCTCATTGCCATGGCAATTACAAGCTTTTGTAATTAAAAAGAAAAGAAAAAAAAAAAACAAAATAATAGATCTTAACTTGTATAATTGGATAATTCTATTTGAGATAATTCTATTGAGATCCAAGCTGCACATAAAAGAGGCTTGGGTCTTTTAGAATGTGGCAATCCTATAAGCTCGATCCATAATAATGAACATAAGAAGACATCTCAAGACTAAATAACTTTGGTAATTAATTTACAATAATATGGAAAATAATCAAATAATGGCCAGAACAAAAGAGGTAACAACATGAAATATAAATTACCAGATGCCCACATTTGAACTCGGGCAGCTTTCAGCCTGCATTGACCAGGGAAAACATAATTTTGCGTAATTTTGAGGAATTAACAATACTTCTAGGAAAGCATTCAAATGCACAGACTATATGTATTCATGATGTAAATACAGCAGAATAAACAAGTCATCCATAAGCATATAGGATTTCTTGAAGGGTACATGTAAGTAAACCAGTAGAAAAATACATAAGATAATTTTCCTCCACAATGTCTAGTAAGTAAAAGTCCCTAAAAAAATAAAATATGACATGATTATCGGGTTTTGACTGATGCTGAATCTAAATTTAACAGAACATTGGAAGAAACCCCACAACAACATCTTTGTCCGACTCTAGTACCCACTTCAATCTTTCTTTTTATCTTTCAAAGGTCCTTTGGGTATCTTGCTCAAAACCTTCGCATCGAACACTGCATATTGCTTCTTAATCTCGGCAATCGCCTTTTCACCAAAAGAGTCCACTTGATCTTCATATTTCTCATAGAGCACAGGCACAGTATGAAGCAAAACAAAAGCTGTATCGCGAAAATATAGAAACACATCACATCGCTATATATGCAATTCAAGTTAATATTTGAACTTCCAAGACAATGGAGTATCAAAGGATAAAGAAACACTATATTACCTATGTAGAACAACGTCAAGAAGTTCGCCCAGCTCCCCAGAATAGAGAAAACCCATAATCCAGCAATCACCTAAACAATACAAAACAAAAACCATACCGCTTTTAGTAACAGCGTTGGAAATCGAAACAGAAATCTGCAACATTGTATGACACATAAATTGCCGTCATCCCACAAATCACTAGTAGAAAACTGCCAGGTTATTATTATTCATTGGCCATAAAGCTAATAGATTGCAAGTGTACAGAGCATAAAATGTAATCAACGTACTGATAAGAACTTCTTGAGATCCCTTCCGGATGCAATATCCCTTAACACTGAAAATGCCCGATTAATCTCAATTCTAAGAGCAGAGGCAAATTGTAAAATAGGGTCCTCTGGAATGTGCACTTGTGGGATCTTTGGCGGCCTCCTAATGAAAATCAAAACAAACAATTTAATTAGCTAAAAAATAATAGACCAAAATTCAGAAAGCCAAATAAAATTACTCCAGTATCAAAATTCTACTTGTTGATGAAAGTGGATGCATTGGACCACAAGAACAAACCCGCGAGGGCAAGTATTACGAAGTGGCAAACCAGAGTGAGGAGGTGGTACTCAAGCAATTCAAACAGAATCCATATGACTGTAGCAACTCCGAGTGTCGATGCTGATATCTTCTTATTTCTCCACAGAAAAACATCAGCCTCTGTTGTTCCAAAACAAAATAATTAAGATAAAAAACACACAAAAACCCAATATTATTAATTGAATGTTAAATTTAGATTAATTTAATATTGAATATATGAGATGAATCAAGAAGCAATATTATAGTCAAGATGGGTCCTCAATGATTGACTCCGCAAATTAAATTCAGAGAAAAAAAGAGTAAAATTTAAACATCGAACTAAAAGTCATCACTGATCACAGCTAGAATGTTCGATCTTTAAGAGTATCTGTATTAATTGGGGAGATTTTGAAAAGAAAATTAACAACTGGAGGAACAGGGGATAGCAGATCTAAACCTAAAATTATATCTCGATATTATTTTAGCCATTCAAAAAAAGAGAATAGAAACAGGAACAACGATCGGAACAACCAAGATCTCACTAAAACCTCATAAACCCTAGACCCACTATAGCCCAAATAAAGTACATAACTCAAAAGCAAGAAAAAGTTTATTAATTCAGAATTAAAGAAAGTAAATGGAGTCGTAGCATAGAAATTGGGAATACAAAACAAGAACTGGTAGAAATTAAGAATGAAGAAAATCCAGAAAAGGCAAACGCATACGTTTTCCGCCACCAAGAACATGGTGAATGGGCTTTTCCCTTCCGAAAAGCCTGAAAACCTTTGACTTCAAGGAATCAGAGGGCCCGGTTTTCTCGTTGTCGGAATCCGAGGAAGACGATGAATCGTGGTCGTGGATCTTCCCGGAAATCTTGTCCAACAAGGACTCACCCTTGGCCTCCTCGTGCTCGTGGTGCTCCGCCATCACAGAATCGCCGATCAATGGAAGCGTCTAGAAGGAATAAGAAACTCCCTTTTTCACCAAGAGAGAGAGTATGTGTGTGTGCTAAATCAAAAGTAACCCTCACTCTCTTAACATTTCCATCTCTAAATAGCGTGGCTGATCATGATCAATGCATCTGGACCGTTCGATTGTAGGACCCAAAATATCATTAACCGAGTTCGGGTCCTAAAATGTGACCCGACCCGATATGAGTCTCGTTTCGCAAGCGCCAAGGGACCCGAGCCGTTAAGAAGCTTAATTTAAATGACATGAAATTGGACGCGTGGCATGAATTCCGTCACCGATGCTTAAAAGTCACACACGCGGTTCAACAAACAAAATATCGCCTTATTGCAGCTCACAGATGTGTGACACGTAGTAGTTTTTCTGTGGGGACCATCTTACTAGATTCCCGTGTACAATACATTTATAATACGAAATTTTGAATCTTCTAGAGAATAAAGAAAACAACTTAGGTCTTAAGAAAATGGGAGTGAAGGAACTTACGCGGTGGTGAATTTGATAAAAATACCCGGCCCGGCCCATGATTGAAAAAGGTTGTTCTAGTATTTGCTAGTAGACAAATTAGCAGAATCTTGGGGGTTCGTTATCAAATCAAATTCATTGTTGGAGTTAACAACAATATGAATATGAAACCCAAAGCACCCTCTACCCTTTGCTGCTGCAGATTGATGTCAAGTTGTCATAGTCAGAATTTCCTTACCCGCACTTTGATTATTTATAAAATTATTATTATAAGTATACTGCAAAAGTTGTAGCGCGCATGAATTAAAATTAAGAACAAGATAACATTTGTTCAAGTTTTTCAACTAGCATAATATTGTTAAATATCAAATCAATCTATTTCCTTTGCCGACTTTCATCATGTTTTAATGCAAAGACCCTTGCCTCCCAACAAAAAATAAATAATTAAAGACAGTCACGAAAAGTAGAAAACAATAATTTTGTATCTCCTACTAAGAAAAACAGGAACTTATTGAATACGAGGATGTAATAAGTAATTTTAATATTCATTTTTAAAAATAAAAATATAAATGTTAATTTATTTTCATTTTTTCTTTCTTTATTATGACTTATGATATCTTATTTTCAGTCTCTATTTATAGTATTTATTATTAATTATATATTTTTAATATTGTGACTTGTATCAAAAATAATTTTAATTGGGCATGAGTCATAACATTCCTCTGGAGATTTTTTCTTGTACCCCTATACTTTCCAAAATTACTGAGATTATTCATTTAGGATTTTACATTCTAAAATGCAAATTGGAAACACAAAAAAATCACAAATTTTAATTTTGAATTTTATAATCTTGAAAGTCTCTAGATTTCATATTTTAGAATTAAAAAAAAAATCAATTGAAAAGGCAAAGTGTAATTTGAATATTTTTTAAAGTATCGAGGTGTAGGAAGAAATCTTCCAAGCCCACTAGTCTTAGGCTTTCAGCCTAGACGTTAATAGAAGGGGTGAACCAATAACGCACTCTCGTAGATAAGGCCTTAGGAGATCAAACATGGATGCTCTTATATCTATGTTTGTGCACCTCCATACTTTCTTCTCTCACCTCCATATATTTTTCAAAAAATTTCCAAAAATGCCTCTCTATAATATTTTGAATTACACAATCTGGAAGTCATTTTTCAAATTTATAATTAGCTTCTGGATTACATAATTCGGAAGTCTTTTTTCATATGCATGATTAATTTTCAGATTACATAATCCGGAAGTCTTATTTAGTTTCCAGATTATGTAATTTGGAAGTCTTTTTTCAAATGAGTTCCCGGATTACATAATCCAGAAACTACTCTATGGGAGTGACATAAAAGGATAAAAATGTATTTTTCATGTTATGTATAGAGGTGACAGAAGAAGATATGGAGATGCAGAAAAAACAGTCTTAAACAAATTGTGGATTGTGAACACTTTGTAAACATATATGCCAAATAGAACAAACATGGATATAAGAGCATCCAAAAGCATTGGCAAAAACGTGTAATGTTTACGGATATAAACGATTTTAGTGGATTAGTAGGGACTTCAATTTATTAATGTGTGACTCTTTTTCCAGTTCGCCAACACTACAATTCCAAGAGAAAACCCCAAACATGTGTCTAGATTTTGCAGTGGTTGGCGCGTCAACTATTTGCAGCCCATGATAAAAATATACAGAGTGAGAAGAACACCCTCAAATTTAGTTAAGCGAGCGAAAGCCAGCAAAATAATCAATTTCAGAATCTTGCAGTTCTATAACAGTATATTTTTTCTGTAGCTACAAGGTGAAGAGTTTTTATTATTAACCACTCTGAAACTGTGAGACCAGAATGGCGGAGACGAGGAACAATGTGAACTAACTAATATAGAATACGATATAGAGAAACCAAGGAAACAGGAAAAGTTTGCAAAACAAGAACATAATATCTGAATTTTCAGAGCAATATAGTTTGTATGAGCTAGTAAAACTGATGAAGATTGAAGTAAGATTACCTTACATAGTCTGAAATAGGTTGATGCAGAAGGCAGAGATGAGAAGCAAAAGGATTGGTTGAGTTGCTGAACTATGTGTCTTCTTGTTTCTTCCTGTTGTGTGGTTACTCTCTTGCTATTGGAGATGAACAACCTGGAATTATGATTCTCTAAGTATCTGTTTCAATGGAAAACTCTTTTTTCTTTCTTCATCCCTCTCATTCATTGCTGTATAAATTTTTATGTAGGAATATCCTTTAGAATAATAAATGGGAGGTTGAAGGAGTTAGTTCTCAGATTCCTCCATCAATAACGAATATGCGTTAGCTATATACCCTTTGCATTTGCAATTTGGGCCGCTACTCGTTGTTCATATGGGCCACTACAATGCATAGTTCGGCCCATGCTCCCATAACCCAACCCAGCCCATCTAACCTGCACATGTTGCACAAGCCCAAACACTCATGTAACATAGCAAAGGCATTTTCTACTATTAACACAACCTTTTTATTTTGTTTCACTATCACAATTTTAGTTTTTAAAGTAAAAAATTATTTTTTATTCATAACAAATATTCCTTATATAAGGAACAATGTTCATTATTTAAAAAAAAACGGTTTTTTCATAAACTAAAAATAATTTATATACATAAGTCACTTTGTAAAAGTTATTTCTTATTATTTATCTTAATTTTAATTTATAATGAACCTAAATTAGTTGGTACCATATCAACACATTTTTTTTATTTTATATACAAATTTCTAACTTTTTTTTTCTTATTCTTGAATTCTTACCGTAAATTAGTACCTTGGATTTTTACATTATTTCTATTTTTCATTATTTTAAAATTTTAAAACTAGATAAAGTAGCTTAGTAGTCAACACACCTAGTTCATCAATCTAGTTTTTTGTTTTGTTTTTACTGACCCGAAAAGTAAATGAAAATCAAGTTAACTTACTTTTAAAATAAATTGAATAAGAAGTTAACTCACCTTGAAATCTCTGCTGCATGTAATGATTTGGTGGTTCTTTTGGATTGACTATGAACAGTGCAAGGCTATTAAAAGTTTGACCAACAAGACTACTACATAGCGTTTGACCCAGATTTGAACAGTGAAGTATGAATAATTAAGAAAAGTTGGGGAATTTAAAGTTAAAATGGGTGGATTAGAAAAGGTGATAAACACTGAGAAGCTTTAGAAAAGTTAGGAGACATGGCATGCAGGAGAATCTCCCTTTTGCATATCAATGCCAAGTGAAGCTTGTACTTTAGAAAGAACCCATTGCATTACGTGGAAATCAATGCAAACATATTCTTTTACTTCTTTCATGCTTACAGAAAAAGGATGTTTTCTGTACAAATCCCCATTTTCGCACGAATCCGTTTCAGGTTTAATGCTACTTTATTTCTTCCAATACCAAATAGGTATCTTTTATGCTACAACCCAACTCTTTTTTTTATTATTTCTGCTTTTATATGTAGTTCAAATCACTTTTCTTTTACAGATTAACAAAATTATACCCAAATTTAATATTAACTTTTTTTAATAAAAAACATCCAAACATAAATTATGTCATTTTAAAATTAATTTTATAAACATCAATTCTATTAACACATAAATGAGATAAAAGTTTGAAAAGTGAGATTTTCTTGCACCAATTTTACAGACATTTTGCATGATTAAATATTTATTTTTTTACCTTCGAGGTTGATTGAATCAAAACCACAACAAATAGTTAGTATAATGACTAAATTAGAAATCATTTTGGAGATTAAAAAATATTTGGTTTCTAAATTTTTTATCAATAATAACAAATATATAAATGCGAACCACTTCAGGAGTGAATCAATTCTTATACAAAAAATACATAATCTAACGTCTAACATGACCCTCCAAACCAAACAGGCAAAAACACAGTCCACACAAGAACCTAAAAAGCATCAAATAATCAAACGCATACATTCCAAAGGTTTCAAAAATCAACTGGAAAAGAAAATCGAAGCAGTGCGCGATTTTGCAGAAATCCAATACCAGACTTTTGCTTGCATCAAAGTACAAATTCTAAATTTTGTAATAAAAACCTTAGTTGTTAATTAGACACCAATTTAAAAATCATTTAACAATAATATAAATTAATTTAAAAATTAAAATTTTTTTAGTCTTTAAAATAGTCAGTAAAGTAACTAATTATTTTTTGTCTCTGAAAATTGGTTTCTATTTCAATGATTTTATTGGTTTCTATTTTATGATTTATTTATTGAACACAAAGTTTTTATTCAAAATCATTTTTCTTGAACAGTGAACATATATATATATAGCTAGTATATCGTAATTTTGATGGATTGTGGGTGAGAACACACATGATGGTTAAAGGGTACCTAAACGTGTATGGTTTGATAAATGATGCAGAAAGAATCAGAAAAAGGGTCAAAATCCTACCAAGAATAGTGACACTTTGATATTTATTATGTTCCTTGATTAGAACTTGGAACTGATAAATGGTAGAGAGGCTTCATCACCATGCTGCAATGATCTCAAAACTCAGCACTTCACATCACATGGCTCCACTTTTCTTCCTCTCTGCTACTCTTCAGACCTGCAACCCTGAGGAGGGTCCCCATTTTCTCTCTTCACATGTGAACTAACTCAAAGAATATATATAATTCATCCTTGTTACTGAAACTTATGTGAGGACTTTTCCAGTAAAATACTGATCGTATAACTCACTAGTTATCTAAATTTTTAGTAATAAATAATATTGTATTTTAAAAACTGGAACACGCATAAACTTTGACAGCACCATGCAGTGTACATATTGTAGAGTACTGTACAATGCAATTGAGCAATGGAAGAGAGGCCCCATAAAGTAGCAGGTGGGTAGGTCTGCACTCTGCTGCCTAAAAATACAGCACAAAACTGAACCCTGCCTGCATGATTATTTCACTCCAAAAAAAATTATTTTTGTGACTAGAGATTCATCAATGCAATGTTTATTAGATGAAAGAGTGATTTAATTAATTTTATAAAATAATTACTGCATTTTTAAATGATTGACCAGGTTAAATGGTTGTTTCTTGAAATAAATGAAATCAATATACACATATTTAAAGAAAGCTGCAAAAATAATACTATCATACCATATAATTTTCTCTAGATGTTATAGTCCGTGTATTTAATTTAGTTGATGGGTCGGTTTTATCCGAAATAGGATAATGGATCAGTTTTAAAAAATTTTAATTAAAAACTATTACACTTAGATGTATTTAGTAAAACTAGTCTAACATAAAGAATACATTTAAATGACTTCTTTTGGAGATTCTAATTTTGCAAGAAAAAAATAATAATTTTATTCTTAAATTTTTCAGGTAATTGTTAATTCTTAATATTTTTTAGGTAGTTGATGGAATTGTACTGTGTATTGAAATGTCGATTATTGAAATTGGATGCAGTTTAAGACTCTGAACGATCGGTTTGAGTTGAAATGATTGGTTGGAATTAATTTTGAAAATGAAACAAAATGATAAACTAAACATAAATTTGATCAGTGGATAAAATCTTGCTTAATAAAATTCATCCAAAAATGCAACAATACTCTTGAGATTTGAATATGCTCATAAAATCGTAATCGTAATCTGCTTAGTGAAATGAAATAAATTTTAGCCATACTAATGCAGATTGGTGGTGCGGCGTTTCACTTGTAAATTGTAAGTTGGAATGGTCCATCACATGCAAGAAGTGTGCACTCATTTTACTAACTTGTCTCGCATAAGAGGTAATCTGTGGACCTGCAGACCAACTGTCCACATAAGAAAAAAAAATATTTTTTTTAAATTAAAATTTTATTAATTTAATCAATATAACAACTAATTATTTTTTATCTGTAAAAATAATTTTTATTTAATAATTTTTTAGTAATGTCAATTGTAGATCATAAATTCATGATAATTTGTGAATTATAATTGAATGTATGTATGCAAATAATTATTTTGTAACATAAATCTTTAACTTCATTGATTATCTAAGTCATACACACTAGTATATAAAGTGATGATACACTAGAAGTTTATCGTATCTTAAAATAAGTGTTAGAAATTTAAGAAATCAATCAAAAAAATCAAATAAGAAGTTTAGAAAAATTACCTTATTCCTTATAATCGAGGGTTATGTACTAAAGGTTTATATACCTAAGTTATAAGTTATTAAAATAAGGAAAATGTTAATTTTTGCTAATATAATAAATATTTAATAGAATGATTTATGGAGGAATGTGCATTTATACATATGATGAACATAAATTGTGGAGTGGAATTACAATGAGTTTGTTGTTAAAATGTAATAAAACAGAACTATTTTATTGTATTATAATCTTAAATTTTAGATAGTTTACCTTTTTTTTCTGTGTGATGATTGAACTATGTAAAAATAGATATCGAAGAATGTTTTAGAACGAATCATAGAAAAAAATAATTTATTAATTTATATATTTTTTACAATATATATATATATATATATATATATATATATATTACTTTTTAAGAATTATTTTAAATTATGAAAGTTTGTATGAATTTATATCTTAAATAAATAAACTTAATATATTTTTTTGATAAATAACTTAGTATAGTTTTGTGACGTTCTCACAAATTTAAATTAATTTATAATAACATTTTGATAACTAAGAAATTTACATTTCAAAATTTGAAGAATACAAAAAGAACCAAATACTTTAGATAGACTATAATTAATTTTTAAATATTTTTTTATAAACAATAAATATATTTTATTCCTTTATGCGTGAAGGATGATATTTTAATATTTGTTTAGAATTTATAATTATTGAAAATAACTCAATGGTACAATTTAAATTGTTAAATTTAAACGGGAAATAGAATTTAAATGGGAAATAAATTTTAAATATAAAAACTAATTCTTGGCTGTGAACTTTAATAATTATATACTTTATATGAAAATAATTAGTTGTTTTTTTTCAGCTATAAATTACAGTTATTTTAATAACAATTGTTTTAAAGGACTATTATTAAATAAAGATGTTTTCTTTAAATCAATTAAAAAACAGATTTAGGATTGCTGATGCCTTTGCTTAGAAAAAAGGATTATTATCACTTCCATTAAGAAAACTGTCTTATAAAAGAAATAATGTATAGACCGTTTAGTTTTATATTTTATTTATTTCAAAATGTATGTTTAGATGTTAATTTGTAAATTTAGTTTGATTCAATAACTAGTTAAAAAAATAATTTATCTCGAACACTTTTTTATCTTTTATATATATATATATATATATATATATATATATATATATATATATATATATATATATATATATATATATATATATATATATATATATAAAAATATA
>Ga0123342_1000095_pt1 | contig 101024 bp, 37 predicted proteins | sample Turbeawhitnodule_FD_89960 | JGI IMG/M metagenome (GOLD analysis project Ga0123342, IMG submission 89960) | Root nodule microbial communities of legume samples collected from Mexico - Turtle bean Mexico white nodule | ecosystem: Host-associated > Plants > Roots > Nodule | place: Mexico: Nepantla...
AACAGAAAGGACCATTTTGAATACATTTTAAAAAACTTAGGGACCAAATTGAATTTTTTAAAAACCATTGTACCAAATTGACTATTGGCTATAAATATAGGGACGAAAAAGGTAATTAAACCTATTTTTAATGTAACCGAGTTTTTAAAAACTGAAACTTAAGACTAGTTAATCCGTATTATTCAATTCAATTTGTTTAATATTTATACATATATAAAGGGATTATTCATTATAATTGTTTTTTTTATACTATTTTTTTCGATTTTATCTTTATTTAATATATTTATTAGTATAATGAAGTATTTTTTTCATTTCATATAAATTACTTAAAAAATAAAATTATTTTTTAATTTTAAATTAATATTAATGTCATTTTTATATGCTGATTATACGCCCTCATATATCAGATAAGATAACTTCCATTTCCAATCATCTTCTTCACTCCATTTCAAGCAACTATATTCTTTGGTAAAACAATTATTCTTTTGTATCTACCATCAAGTCAATCCTAACTTTAACGTGAACATTATCACACCCTCTGATCCCAAAAACTATCAATGAAGAAGAGAAAAACTTAAAGAAGAAGAGAGACTCAAATCGGAGAAAAAGAAAAAGAGGTTGTTTTATCAATTCATCATTTTTTTTTACATGTTATTTTTTTTTTTCAATTTCTATTCATCCAAAGTTATTTCTGTAGCATGTGTTTCCGCTAATATTATATAAAGAAAATATGAATTTTATTAATTAATTATTTCTACCTTGTTTATCTTAGAGGAGGTAGACTAGCACCACCCATTTGTTTTTTATTGCAAAAAAATTACAATCTACTCATGCACAAGAAAATTAGAATTTTTTTTGAATGGATAGTCAAATTCGGAGATGGTAAGTAAACCTAATGATGGTTTAGCAGAAATACAAATTCCACTGGCTTTTATTGAAATAGTCATCGTAAACACTTATCTAATATTAACTGAAAACTACAAAGATGAGAGTCTAGGGCAATATTTACTAGTAAAATTGAAAGAGTTGATCAAATGAATGAATATCTTTGATCCTTAATACCTTGTACATTTATATAACATTTGCAAACAATTATTTATAATTTAATCATATAGTTATTTATGTAAACAATATTGCATATCAAATACTTTATATCTATCATCATTTCATGACAACAACAAAAATATCTAAGTTCTAATAGGATTGATAATTATGAGGGAATTACAACTAATGATTATGATCAAATTACTCTACAGTATTTTAATTTTTTAACTACATCATGTATCTCAAATGATAAACTTAAGTTGAAGATTGAAACACCAATAATTTTTTTAGTGAACTAGATTCAGACTGAATGTTTATGTAATGGAAATGGATTGATAGTAACAGACTACTAGATCACATCAGGTTGCAAAGATTATCACAAAAAGCACATGTCAGAATGAAATATGTATTCCATGAATATCTATATTTTCGTCACAATTACCATGATCTTGTAGTCATGGGCCTGTAACTGTATAGTGCAATTTGAAATACAGAATTATCATTTCCTTTTTGCACCTCCACATGTTTTGTTACACCACCATAGTTATATTTAACACATTAAAAAATCATTTCAGATAATAGTATCAAACTTTTAAACAATCTAAAATATAAATGATAAATATTCATGGCCATAATTTATTATTAAATACTAATTTTATACAGTTATGTTAAAAATTTACTTATTTAAATTATTAAATACACCAAAATTATTAGCATACAACACAATATGTAATATACAACATAAAAATTAATAAAAATAAATATAAGAAACGAAAAAATAGGAAAATTACTATATCAACCAATTTACTATGTTGTGACCTGTCACTAAGCTGTTTTTATTTTCTTGTTTACAACTTGCCTGCAGCTGAGGAAAGGCAGTTTCTTCCTGCACCCCCACATTTTTCTTGCTGCACCCCACAAGGTTGCGCAAAGACAAAATTGTCCCTCTAAAACTGTACATTTTTTTTTGTATTCCGGATTATGAAATCCGGTAAATTTTCGAATTGGGGCTTCCGGTAAATTTTCGGATTGGCGCATCCGGTAATCTCCCGGATTGATGCTTCCGGTAGTACATGAATAATAGTGTCAATTCAAAATAAAAAAATGCAAAACATTCATAATTGAAAAAACCATTCCGGATCCGCCAATCCGTAATTCAAAATATGCATTCCGGATTCAGAAATCCATAATTAAAAAAAATCATTCTAGATCCATCAATCCGTAATAGAAATTAGGCTTCCGGATTCAGTAATCTGGAAATCAATAATTTATGCAAACTTTGCTTCCGGAACACCCCTCATCTGGAATGCACCATGATTCACTTCCGGATTGATGAATCCATAGCACACTCCCAAATCCCGAAATTGTGGGGGTCAGTTTCGGAATTTACAAAATTGTGGGGGTTCAGGAAGAAAAATGTAGGGGTGCAGGAAGAAATTTCCCTGAGGAAATAATGGAATAGGCCCAAAATAAAAAGGAAACTGCAGAAGCAATCTAAAGTCACTGGAGACAGATGAAAGCTAATGGGCTTTTGAATCTTTATGGACAATGCAGAATAAAACTCCAAGCCCACTCGGAAAGTAGTGATGAGGGGTATCACACACCGTCTATTTTGCTTTTCACCACCTCAACAGCGACACTGTCATCATCATCACTTACTCCACTAGGGTTTTGAACCAAACAAAAATAATTTTATTTTATTACAAAAGCTATAAAAAATTACGTCCATGAATCGTACCTATTAATTATTTTATTAATATATCAGATATTAAAAATGAGCAGGTCCAAGTTATTTAATTGCTTTCATGTAGTGTGTGTGTATATATTTTGATATTTGTGGCAATGGCAGTGCCATGCATCCAATGCCACTGAAAACTATATTATTACTTCACAACATTTTCTCCCTTGCGGCTGAGAAAAGAGACCAACTAACTCATCAAAACACCAAAGGCTATAAGAATACATTACATCAAAGCTGCCCAACAAAACCAAGTCATTCAATGAAAACAATATTTGGATTCTGTTGAAATTTCATATAATTATATTCAAATGATAAAAAAAACAAATTCGAATTATTTAAAATTAAATTAGTCAAAACATGATAAGGTACTACTTAAGTGAAAACACTTATAAAATGATTAATAAGTGTCAACAATAAATATAGAAACTGAAATCCTACTATATATTTAAATAATTAAAATTAAAAAAAAATTATTTACATAACATTTTTTTAAAAAGAGTAATGATACATTCACAACCTGCTTCAACTTATGATTCATAATATAGAGAAATAGTATTTTTATCACTTCATAAAAAAAACTAAAATTTTAAGCAAAGAACTTGAAGTTGTAAACTAATGCAAGTTATAATATATCACTTTTTTTTTCTAAAAATAGTCATATTTTAACAGATTAAACTTTATCCATGACTATGTTTCAGATTTGATATCCTTAAAATCAAATTATTCGAATTATATATATAATACATAATTTTTTTTATCGATAATAAAAAATATAATAAATGAGAGAATACTACATAAAAAAATAAAAAATATTCAAACTCAAATCATTAAAAAAACACTTTGATCCTCTGAAAGTTCAAAAATTTGTATTAAACTCAAGTATTTACAAAATACAATGATACAAGAATTTGAAGAGCAGCTGCTATTTGTTGTTTTATATTAACTACCAAAGCCTTATATGTCTGAATAACTAAAAATTCATATATATATATATAAATATATATATATATATATATATATCAAAATAAGACAAACGCAAAAAATATAATATGCATTTAATATTTAAATTGATAAAACTTGTCACTTATAATTTGATTGAAACTCACATTAATATATGGATTGTATTTTTATGTACATATAATCTGGGTGTGTTGTGTTGCAACAGGTGAATCTGATGCAATTGGTCGAACATGCAAAGAGGTATAATTGATGTTTGTTTTTTATTAAGAAAGATAAAACGATAAGAATGGGATGAAATGTTGGAGTAGTTAATTGGGTTTATTGAAGATGAGGTGATAATAATTGTAATGTGAAAGGTATCAATAGGTTTCTAAAGAGCGTACGCAACAAATAGCTGTCATGATGCCGTTCGCCGCATGGCTCTGAGAGTTTTTCTCTTCTCTCTGTGCAATTTGGTCTGCTTATTTTCTACAATCCCTGCTGTCACAACCTAACCTCACACCATATTTCTACGTCAACACAAGTAAGCCACGTGGGGCAGGATCTAATCGTCAACAAATATCCTAGTCAACCCTAACCTTTTTCTTCTCCCTTCTCTTTCTCCTACTCTTCAAATCCTCCCATTTTTAAACCTCACCACCTTTTCATTACTAACATCTCTCTCACCGTCAATAATTCAACTCAGATTACTCTTTAAATATTCAAATTTAATATTTGAGCTTGACGGTGAGGTATATAGTGAAGTAGGAATAGTTATGTATGAATGTGCCATACGTACGTCATTGACTATTTCCCTTATTATAAGACTGTCTATATTTCTCGGAAAATAAAACCTATATGTTACCTGCATTTGCTGACCAACGACCAACCATGTCTGACTAATAACAATTTTTCCTTTCCAAAAAATTAAAATTCTAGTGATCAAGTTGCGAGCTTATGAGGTCCCTGAAATTGTACGCTTTGAATTCAAGAATCATTACGTCTACTTCTTTGAACTTCTGTTCTGCTTTTAATGAGCCTCGTTCAGTAGTGCCACTGCTACTCTCTATCTATGGACGTTGTAAATTTGTTAAGCTGCTCTTCTTTTCTACGTCGGCATCGCCCACTGTATTTATATATAAATATAATATAAGCATGTGCCGATTGTTAAAATGTATTGTAATAAGCCTTGTTTCCTCATGAAGAGTGATTGATTACCTTTTTCAGATGCTTTAGAAACACAATTTCTACACGGGACTGTATATTTTTTCCCTTAGCAGCCTCATGGATCTGTTTGCTATATACTTTTCTTTGGGCGTTGGAAATAGTTTGAACGCAGACATTTTACTCAGCTACTGTAAATCAACGCAGACAAAGCCATGCGTGGACAATTATCCGCTCTTGGCTTCACAGTCCAAGCCACGAGTTTCGCTATTTAGTTAACTAACTAAATAAATAAAACACCAATTATTATGCTTCAATATAACTGCCGAAAATTACTTTCAAAAAAGGGACGTTCCTACGCTGTTTTTTTTTTTTTCTTTTCTTTTTAGTCAAATAAAATTATTTTAACTATATTTTATACATATGTTGTACCGGTAATATAACAATAATGGACGTTGAATATATCAAAGACACACTTCAAACACATTCCCGTGATATCAAGAAACCACTACACACGACCTGAGAACCATTACACACGTCTTGGTGAACTGGTTATCTGGCCCACACTAATGGAGGTCCAGGTCAACCTATAAACAAGACTTCTGAAGGGAGAAAATGTACGTTTTTTCATATCCTAAGAGAACATACCAATCACTAGCACTGACTTGAGGGTCGGAGTGCAATTGCAGGTACCCCACCGACCGGCAGAGCACACGCGTAAGAGAGGAAGAACTTTGAAGAATTCGGAAACTACTAGCACAACAACGAATTGTGTATGAAGTGGATCAACATTACTTATGTCTCGACATCCACATATCTAAATATGTTGTTTACACTAACTATCTTTCTAGTTTGATATCATTTTTTTTATATTTGGTTTGTTTAAATTTAGTTTGTTTGAAATTGATATAATTTAAATATAAGTTTTATTTAATATGATTTAAATTTTGAATAATCTCATTGAAGCTTATTGTTAGAGAGCGGCAGAGGGTTGATTTGAGAATAAATATTAACCTTATTACTAACAATAACCTTAACCGGTCAATGTTTTTCCACAAATAAATTCATCACGAATTTTAATATTTTATTTTTCTATTAATATAACCTTATTACTAACATTCTGTTTGTTTCTATGCATCACATTCTTTACAGAAATTTGAAAATAAAGAAAGACGTGGTTAGTTTATGTTTATTTTTTTGGTTTTGTGTGGTTAGTTTATGTTTATTTTTTTGGTTTTGTGTGAATTTGGTTAGAAAATGTTGAAGGATCCGCAATAACAATTGCTCCATTTGTCTTCTCTCATGTAGAAAGCCAGCTGGAGAAAGAAATTTGACTAATTTACGCATTTAATACTTATTGTCTCGTGTATTTTAAATGAGTCCTATAATAGAAAAATTTAAAACAAAATTTTGGTCATTGAATGGTTGCTATAATTGGATCGTTGTGTATTTATTCTAATAATAGTATTAATAATTTTAAAATAAAAATCATAATTTAATGGATATTATATTATATTATTTTCTTGTGAAGCTAATTTCATATTATTTATTAAAAATAATATTTATGAATCACTATGGACATTTATTAAAAATAATTTTATGAATTTTATATTATTTATTAAAAATATGTATTTGGATTAATAAATCATTTGAAAAAAAATATATATGAATAGTCATACTTATTAATATATATATATATATATTAATTTTTAAATTAAAAAATTAAAACTTGGACATTTTTATTTTAATTAACGATATATAATTTCAATTTGTCTTTTAACTTATAAATTTGAAAATTTGGGAGAAAATATGTTTTATAAATGACTTAAATATACTGTTATTGGAATGTAAATAAGTTACAATTTTTGTTTTATCTTTTATATGTAATATTTATATGTAACATATTAATTTTATTGCCTATGAATTCTCTTCAAAATACATATACACCTTTCACATGTCACTTAACCATACCTACATATAAAATTTGTATTTGTATTTTTAGGTAAATGATTATTTACATACGAATATAAATCCGTATATACATAAATAAAAAGATGAATACAAATTTTCTTGTACTAAATATTAAATCTATTGATATAAATAACTATTTAAAAGTTAGTTGTTAAGTAAATATAACTACATTTTTCAATCCGTTAATAATATGAATTTCTTTTAACAGTTAAAGAAATGACCTTCAGGTGTAGAATCTTAAGGTGAAAGATTTGAAGCTATAGTAGCAGCGGAGTGACTAAAAGATGAATAATTCTTGTTGTTTTTTTCTTTAAGAATGTAAAGAAAGAGTTCTTTGAGCTGTATTTTTAATAGAACAACATTAATCATATATTAAGTTTAGATAAAAAAAAAGTATTAAACAATTAGAATGCTAGTGACTTAAACAATTAATTAAATTTGCATATAGTTCGTAACTACACTTTTATGTAAGATCTACGCGTCTGTGTTGTTTGGACAGATTTTTTTTTTTTTGTTTTAAACAAGCGAACCTCACACAGAAAATGTATAGTAGAAAGTTTACCCAGAAAATGAAAAAAGAAATATTTTCTTTGTTCAACAACAAAAAAATATTACTTTTCATTGGTCACATATTTTACTTTCTATTCAAATAAAAAATATTGAAAAGTAATTCATTTTTAAAATTATATTTTGTTTTTATTTTCATATATTACTTTTCTCTCAAACGAATAATCATATTTTTATCACACTTTCTTTTATTTTCTTAGTAACACATAGGACATAAGTTGATATCAAAATGTCCCTTTCGATGTAATTTTTTTCAATGTAAGATATAGATAATTAATCGAAATAGTTACATAAAAATATGTTATATAATATGAGTTTAAAGTGTTGAAACTGGTTATATGTTGTGCAGTTATTAGTCAACGTTCAATGGACGTTGTCCTTCCATTAATGTGGTTATGTTCAATGGTTTTGAAGGTGATTATTCTTTTGGTTTAAATTGGAAGTTTTTGTTTCAAAGAAGGACTCTTGGTAGTCAAGGTAAAGGAAGGAAGCTAGGCTCGTGTGTGCTATTTTTTCTTTGTCTGGTAACATCAAGAATTGCCTTTTCCCCTTCAACTTTACCCATTTTTCAAAAGAAGTATTAAAGGCAATCTGAAAGAGACCAAAGCTAAAGAACAACGTCGCAAGAAATTGAAATTTGTTGATGCATGGAAGCAACAAAAAGTGTCTATTAAACTACTATTTCCTTCCTATTTTCTCCTTCTAATTACCATTTACATTACATGGTTTGGGGAATAAAACGGTTCAGTAGGTAACCCAGTGCTAAAACTTTCCTCTCTAACAATATGTCCACTTTAATTTCCATTTAAAATTTTAAAAAATATCTGGGTGTAAAATTGAACTAATCGATTTTTAATCTTTATAAACTAATGCAATTGATTTTAATTAATAGCCTTAAACTTTATTAATTTTAATATTCATTTTTTTAAAATAATCACTAAAAAAAATCATTAAATAAAAAATAATTTTAGAGATAAAAAATAATTAATCTCTATATTAACTAAATTAGATACTATTTTAGATATTTAAACTAATTTCTATTATTAATAAAATTTATAAATTAATTTTTAAAATAATAAATAATTTAGTTAATATAATAATTTTTTTTAAATTGATTTATGATTTTCTTGTAGTTAACTTCTATTATCATTTATTACATCTTCATATTATATGAGTGACTATTTTGAAGTAATAATATTAAATCGTGTAAACTTATTTCAAAAGTTTAAAATGTATGAAAATTAAATAACAATTTTTAAAGTTTAAAATTAAAATTAGTCATATTTAAAAGAATTAAAAGAATAATTTTATCGTAATAATTTTATGAAAAGATAGACATGTTATCCTATTGACAACCGGATACTTGAATAATAATAACAAGTATTGTAAACACTAAATAGAACACAAATTTTTAATGTAAAACTCAATTAAAAATATTTAAATTTATAAAATACTTAAAAAACTTAACTAAGTCATTAATATATATATATATATATATATATATATATATAATACATAATAACCTTGAAAAAAAAATATAATTGTTAGAATTAATTATATTCCAAGAATCCCCCATGTTGTTAGAGAAGAAGCTCATTTTGAAGCAATAACAGCTACTTATCGAGGTTCGAATAGGAGTTTGGTCCTTGCAAGTTTAGTAAGAAAAAAAAAACTAGCTATTATCTTCTTTTTAATATGTTTAAAGGTGATAAAAATAATATCTTATTTTGATTGAGAATAAATTTTAAAAAAATTGTTTTAAATGAAAAGTCTTTAAGCATGTGTCTGTTTCTATTCTAAAGACAAAAACTCGTTGAACAAAGGAACTGGAGTAAAACTTAAAAAATGAGACGTGAAATCACAACATATGAAAAAAAAAAATCTTCAGACTTTCTATTATTCTCAAATATGAAGAAGGTTTGATTTCTATAACCTATAATCGATTAAGCAGACAAAATTAATATATTTTAAATAAAATATAACAAAATATTTATTCTTTTATTCTAAAATGTATAGAAAAATTAAAATAATAAAAATTAAATTAAATTAAATTTTGATATTTTATTTTAGTATACTTTTATTTAAAATATTTTATTTATTTATTAAAGATTTTATAATTATTTTTTATTTTAATTTAAAATTTATTTTAACTTTAATTTACACTTTCAAAATATTTTTTTATTTAAATTATTTAAAAATAATATTTTCTAAATATATTAATATATAATCAAATTTATTTTATTACATCAATCAAATCTACTATAAACTTTCTTCTCACTTTGCATTCTCCCCTCTATAAAAAAAAACATAACATTCCACTAAATTTTTCTTATTTCCTTACCTTTTCTATTCCTTCCTTTGTTTAAACAAAACCTAAAAGACAAATTTTTTTCCTTGTGAATGCAAAAACTTTCCTTTCTCCTTTATTATCTAGTTGTTCTAGTGGCACCTTCATTACATGAATTCCTCTTATTGCTCTCACTTTCATGTTCTCACCTTCATTTCCATCCAATTATCCTCCATAGTCATCCTCCTCTAGTCATGCTCATTTACGATTTCAATTGGGTTTGAATATAAATCACCAGAATTATATATATGAAAATTTCAAAATAGGATTTGAGATTGGTGATGTTTGACTATTTATTGATGAATATCAATAAATAATTCTAGAACGTTGAAAGGTTCACATATTATAAAGATTTTTTTTTTTTTAGTAGTAAAAATGGTTGTAGTTTTAAAAATATTTATATTTTTCATTTCTATACTTTTACTCTAAATTTCATACTATTTTTCTCTCCATCATAACATCCATAATTAGAGTAATTACTTAACATCACTACCTAGGAGACTATACGAGGGAGCTTATCTCCATTGGTGAGAAGAAGGCGATGAAGTCGCATTGGGGGGACGGCAAGCAAATGGTGGAGAGGTTGAAGTTGAGACTACTCGAGTGAGACAGTCAATGCTAAAATATGAATTATGAGAGATACAGACATTTGAATAAGAGGTTGAAGAAGATAGGAGTGATCAAATACATTAGGCTAGTCAATTTTTTCAAATCAATTTAGTTTAAATTATATGCCCGAATTAAATATGTCGTTTATTTTTATTAGATCAGAGAGTGGAATAAAACATTATGAGACAATAATTTTTTAGAAACTTAAACCAAGAATTTTTTTATTTATTTCCAAAAGTATATTTCAAGTTTAAGGTTAAAACCCAAAAACTATCTCCAAATGGGGCACTCCTATGCTGATTGTTAAAAATTCATTAGGATGGAATATTTATATATTATTAGTGTATTAATCTGTTAATATAAATTAAAAATATGTACGCTATATTAGCTTAAGTTTTATTTGTTAAAAGTGATTGTGTGACCAACATTTTTTCTTACTAATTGTGACATTATTTTGTTGCAGTGAAAGATGAAGTTATGTACATATTTAGCATGGATGCGTGACATAATTGAGAGAAAGTTTCCTGGTTCAGAAGTCTTCAACTCACCTGCTATTCGTTCACTCTGTAACAAATCCCTTTTATTAATTATAATGTGGTATTTTTATCCATAAATACCTGTTTTTATTTTATTTTTGTATCGTCAGAAAGAGGCAGGTAGGGTTAGAAACTGGCCAGTCCATTGCCTAATTTGCTTCCGTTGTAAAAGTATATAATATAACGAGTACAAAAATAAGAAAACGCCACAATGATGTTTGTTGCGTCAATTTTTTGAAATATAGGCATGGAAATACAGGCGAATACTGTGAAATATAAGATTGTCAAGTTCTTGAAATCGAAGGAGAGTTTTTCATTTTTTAAATGCTACAACCTAAAGTCATGACTTGCACCGAATGAAAGACGTGAATTGATTAAAATATATACATTTAATTTGATCCGGTAGCTGCATAATATTGTAAAAAATGAACAAGTACAAAAATATATGCACTCTTGGAGAAGTATTGTTGATTGTAGCTAGACCAATTCACCTTATTTTATGGGAATTTAACATTGTTTTTTCCTGAGGTCTGGTTTCTCTGGGTCAATGAATACATAAAATGGCAAATGATCAATCATTCCAGTAGTTGACGAACGACTCCTGCTATTTTCTCCGTTAGAGGTTTAGGAAATACAGCGACTTATTATCTGACAAATATAACAAATTAAGCAATTCAATGAATGAATAATTAATGTTTCTCATCTTCGTAATACAAAACTTAAATAATCTAAAATAAGTAGAATAAAATTATATAATTGAAGAGATTAGAGATAAAAGAAATAATGTGGAGAGAGGTGTGAAGAGAAGAGGGGGGTCCCACAAGTAAAGAGTCAACAAGGTACCCGGGGGTTTGGATCTGAAATGAGGTGGGTGGGCCATGCAAAGACTAAGTTACTTGGGCAACCAGTCTTCGGTCATCCTTGAGAGAGAGAGAGAGAGAGCCGGGCCGTCAAATTGGTTGACTTGGCTTTTGCTTTATTGTGTTTTGTTGTTGAATTTGTGTTTTGAGAGAGAAAAAGAGAAAATTGGGATCATTTTCATCACGTGTAACGATCCCGCACCATTCGGGGGCGGTGGCTCTTTTTCTTCCTCATTTATGAGTCAGTCAAATCCTTTCTTCACGAAACCCAGACGAAACCCCCCGCACGTCTATACTTTTATCTAACACATTACTTTTTTTCTTCACCAATTAAACCTCTTACCCCTTTTTAAAAGAATTCAGACAGAGACTGCTACTCCCACTACTATCCAACAAATTCAATCATCGGGTCGGGTTTTCTTTCTTAATGGATCCACGTTTATCCAACAACTTCCAAAATTTATTCAATTACCATATCTTTTCTCTACTTCAAGATATTGCCTCGGGATTGCATTCCCATCACGTACTCCAAACTCTGACTATTGTCTTCAAGTACGGATTTCTTGGCCTTTAACTTTTTTTTTTAAAAAACATGCAGCTTACTAATATCTATCAGTTAGTATCAAATTATAAGCAGTACAAAACTAAATAGATGAATAAGGATTTTTTTATATAATAAAACCGCTCATTTTAATTGAGAAAAAATATTAATTATGTTTGTTATATGGTAATAGAAGAAAAAAGGATGATTAATTTTGCATGGAAACATTTTAGGTGTGAGAGAAGAAGAGGGTTTGTTTACTGTGTATATGTGCAAGAAAAAATTCAAAATCATTAAAATTGGATTATTTTTTCAAGATACTTTCTAGTGAAGAAAGATGTCTCTCAATTATACCATTTAGTTTAGTGGTTTCCAGTTAAGTTATCGTTGTATTTTAATGAGACCATATTCTTCTCCTTATATACAATATTGTTCCTCCTCTTTTCTCCTTGTAATTGGTCTTAATCTGAGTTATGTTCCTCAATTAATTACAATTCTGCATGTCTAATTAATTTTCAAAATCACCGTCCCTAACTACGAAGTAAAAGAACTCTCAACTAGAACATTTAGTTTAGTGGTTTCCAGTTGAGTTATTATTTTCTAATTTAGTGGTTTCCAATTGAGTTATTATTGTATTTTGACCAGACCATCTTCATCTCCTTATATACAGTATTGTTCCTCCTCCCTCTGTTTGTACTTGGTCTTAATTTGAGTTATGTTCTCAAATTAATTACAATTTTGCATTTCTAGTTAATTTTCACAATCACCGTCCTTAACTACGAAGTAAAAGAATTTTTTCATCATTTCCAGATATCGATATCAAGTATGTTTTCACTTCATTATTTGGCTCGACTCGAAACCATACTATTATTTAACTCAGTCCATGACCTCAGAGCTCCAGCCTAACGTATAAGCCAATAAAGATGATAATTTTGAAGAAGTAATTAATTTCGAGACACATACAAAAGGTTGACCAAACCTACATCATTTAACTCAATCCATAACCTCAAAGATACAAATTAGGATTAATCGTGACAACGTAAAGTTATATAAACATACAACAATATCTGACATCAAGATAAAGTTATAATAAGTCACACAATTTATTTATTTTTTTTCTATTTAAAATTATCACAGTTAAAAAAAATTACATTAATCATAATACTTTGACACGATTATACCTTAACATTAACACGATTTTACCTTAACATAACAAAAAATTTACACGATACACTATTAATTCTTAATTTATAATTTTTAAAAATTGGTCCCATTTCCGTTATTTTAAAAAAATGACACAAATAGATAAAAAAAAAAGGAGAAGAGATGAAATCCGGGGCGGGTTGGGAAGTGTGAACTGGGAGGTATGAAGTGTGGGCGGGTATTAGACATTGTCCAGGATGACGCACCATCTGGCGCAATAATTTGCAGAATTTTTTAGAAATCTCCAATTTGTATTTCCATCTGGTCCACGCTCCTTCTATCCCCCAACTCTTTTTATACCCCAACCCATTGCACCGGACAAAGACTTCATTTCCTGATACCATTCTCTCTCTCTCTCTTTCCTTCATCTCTTTTTCTCACATCACATACATCCTCTTTCTCCCTTCTTCTTCTTCTCCTTGTTTTATGGACAAAGGATGGGGACTCACCCTTGATACCTCTTCCTCCCAATCTCTCTCATTATTTCCTTCCAAACAACCTTCCACTTCTTTCTCCAAACTTACCAGCGACACCATGTTCCCTCTCCTCGGATTCCCCGTCAACCTTAGCCGTCCTTCTGTCAAGGACGACGAACACAACCGCAAAGTCGTCGGTGAAGTCGACTTCTTCTCTGACAGAATCACCAAACCAACATCCCCACCCTCCCACGACCAACACGTTAAACCCAACATCGTCAAGAAGGAAATTCTTGAAACACCTCTCCACGTTAATGTAATAACCTGCCTAAAACTTCCTATTTCTTTCTTTCTATTTTTTCCCACATTATTTATTATTTTCTGCTTCTAAATTACTATTTTCTCTCTCTCTCTAGACTGGTTTACAGCTCCTTACTGCTAACACTGGGAGTGATCAATCTACCGTCGATGATGGGGTTTCATCGGATGCAGAAGATAAGCTAGCCAAAACCACCGAGGTACATATTTTTTATCTATTTATAAATCCTATTAATATATATCGTGTTTGTGGTAATTTAAGTTTTCATTACCCATAAAATTGTGAAATTGATGTATATTCGCTTGGTTATCCAGCTTGCACAGATGCAAGTGGAGCTTCAACGCATGAACGCGGAGAACAAGAAGCTGAAAGAGATGCTAAGCCATGTGACCGGTAACTACACCGCCTTGCAGATGCATCTTATGACATTAATGCATCAGAACCAGCGCACGGAGAACACAGAAAATGAGGTGCTTATCAATTAAATTTATAAATAGTTTCCTTGAATTTCCCTACTTTTTTTTTTATAATTATAGTGAAGAGACTGAAATTGCTTTGGCACACAGTGAATACCCGGTTACTGTATGATTTTATTTTATTTACGTAAACGATATGGGTTAGATTTGGAACATGTTAATAATGATGTTGAATTCAGGTTGTTCAGGGAAAGGCCGGGGATAAAACTTATGCTGTCGGTGGAGGAAAGATTCCAAGGCAGTTTCTTGATATAGGTCCCAGCGGCGCAGCCGAAGTAGATGATCAAGTGTCTGATTCTTCTTCGGATGAGAGAACACGATCGAGCACACCTCAGAACAATAATAATGAAGTTGGAACAAGAGATGGTGCGAAAAATGTTAATGGCAAAAGAGAGTTGGGAAGGGAAGGGAGTCCAGACTCAGAATCACAAGGTTGGGGTCCTAATAAGCTTCAGAAAGTTAGCCCCTCCAATGCAATCGACCAGTCCACTACAGAAGCCACAATGAGAAAAGCTCGTGTCTCAGTTCGTGCCCGATCAGAAGCTCCCATGGTACGTATGATACTATATATACAATATGTTTTATCAGTTTATTAATTAATTTACAAACCATTAAAGCCAGCGATGACTAGTAGCTTTCTTCTCTAACATAATGGATCGTTGTTGCAGATAAGCGATGGGTGCCAATGGCGAAAATATGGACAAAAAATGGCCAAGGGGAACCCATGTCCTCGAGCATATTATAGATGCACTATGGCAGTTGGTTGCCCAGTTCGCAAACAAGTGAGTTTTTCTGATTGATCAATGTATATATCAACAAGATCAATTAAGTATGTATGTATTAAGTGTCAAGCATTGTGGCCAAAACTAATTGAAATTTCTTGGTCTTTATTAGGTTCAACGTTGTGCCGAGGATAGAACAATTTTGGTAACAACATATGAAGGTACACATAATCATCCACTGCCACCTGCTGCTATGGCCATGGCGTCAACCACTGCAGCCGCTGCTAGCATGTTGCTGTCAGGGTCAATGTCCAGTGCAGATGGAATAATGAACCCAAATCTGCTAGCCAGAGCAATTCTTCCATGCAATTCTAGCATGGCAACACTTTCAGCTTCAGCACCATTCCCAACTGTGACTTTGGACCTCACACACAACCCAAACCCATTACAATTTCAGAGACCTTCTACCCCATTCCAAGTGCCCTTCCTCCAAGGGCAGCCTCAGAACTTTGGGTCCGGAGCCAACCCAATGGCACAAGCACAAACACTTTATAATCAATCAAAATTCTCTGGTCTTCAGCTATCTCAGGAAGTAGGTTCTTCCCAGTTGACCGCACAAGCTACTAGACCACCCTTACAGCCTAGCCAGCAACCCTCGTCGGCTGATACAGTCAGTGCCGCGGCCGCCGCGATCACCTCCGATCCAAACTTCACCGCCGTCCTCGCCGCCGCAATCTCCTCTATCATAGGCGGTGCTCATAATGCAAACAACACCACCAATAACAACAACAGCACAAGCCGGACTACCATTAGCAGTTTTTCAGGAAACTGAACCTTTTTCTTTTTTGCTCCATTTTTTGGTTAATACTATATTATTCCTTAAACTTTGTATTTTTGTACATGGGTATAAGGGAAAATGACACCGTAAATGTTCATATTCTTATTAGACCATGTCTTGGGAGGGAGGGATATATTAGATCAGAAAATGTTTCATTTTTTTTGTACCATTTCTTTCCCTTTGAATAATGTTGTATATTTGATTCAAAAAATCTCGGGAGTAAATAGACAGGGCAAATGAAGAATCGTCTTTTATCTTCTTCCTTTGTCATGTGGTTATATTTTCTTTTCTAACTGGTCCACCATGATTTCTGACAATATCGAAAACAACCTAGATGGTCACCCATCCCAAAAGAACAAAAAGGAAAAGAAAAAAAAAAAGTTGTGTACTAACAGCCAATATTGAACGTGTTGCTAGGAATATTCGGATTTTCCCATTGGTCAAGAAATACGGCCATTACTCTTGATATAGACACGTAAATGACTAGTTGTTGGATAGGAAGCAGTAATGGATAGGTGGACTTTAGCTAGGGTGAGCCATGCGAGTGAGTTTCTTGGCAATTTCGTTTCGTGTGCCCTCGGTGTACGTGTACGTGTACATGAGTTAATTGAAATATTGAATAGTGGTGAGTAATAAATTAATAATAGGGTCAACTTAATAGTTAATGTATATGGTGGAAGTGGAAAAGTGAGATGGTGGACGTTGATTGGAGAAAGTTGGATACAATTTTTGACTTTGTGTCGATGGACGTCGCGTCCACGTTAAGGCCATTGGACGAATCATGTTAGAGTATTTAAACTAGGAATGGAGCCAGACATGTCACCTTGTTGCGGTGTTTCCGCACTTGCACGCACCGTACTTCACACACCGTACAAATGGGTCTTCACCATCTTTTCTTTGACTCTATCCAAACCAAGGGGTGACTTGCTTCATTGGTGAATCACCCAAGCAAATGCAAAGAAAAGATAACATTTTCTTTTCCATGGGCAATTAATATAGGACCATGTGCTTCCATGTGAAGGAGGAGACTATTTTTATATATATGTGTGTGTTCAAGAAAGATACAGTGCATACTGGGTTTATCTTATATCCATGATTGAACTGATTATTCTCATACAGATTCATACTAAACGTTTCTTTGAGTATAACTAACTATAAGAGATACCATTTTTTGGTAAAGAAACGATAGTGAGCGTAACGTGGATGGAGCATTTGAGTCAATTTCAATGACTATCGAGGATAAGATTTTTTAATCATGCGTGATTCAATTATTTATAAGAGTAAAATGGATTTATACTAAAAAATATTAGTACTTGATAAAAAATTCACTACAAAACAATGAGTTCCTTTCAAAGTATGTGTTATAAAATTATGACTCATGGTGCAAATTTTATATTTCTTAATAGTTTGCTTTTATTTTAATAGAAGAGTTACGTTGACTCATACATTGTTGTTAGAATCAATGGGGGAAAACACATTATTGTCATTATACATGCGAAGTGAAACACAAATAAAAAAACATCCAAATAAAGCAAAACAAAAATGATGTTTTATTTTTAATATATACTTTACTGCATACCAATATATATTTTACGCAATTTAAAAGTCTCTCAAAGAATACTTAATGAAACAGAACATTTAATCTTTGTAGATGGAATTATGGATTTTGTTGAGTAAAGAGTACTATAAAAGTATCACTGAGAATTTCATACATAAATGACATTATCACACTCAAGTTTGAAAGAAAATAATAAAATAAATAGTGTAAAAATATAAGAGTATGATGAATTATTATTCTCAAAGATTTTATACACAAACGTAGTTTTGATATTGTATATTGATTATTGGATGTCATCAATGTAAAAAATAAGTATATAACATTGATTAAAACAATAAACAATGAAGTAGGTACAATATCAAAATGTACTTGCAACTAAAATGTAGAAAGACACATATCACATTAATTGTAACATTAACCAAGGTTACATGTTGCTCTTTTGACTTGAACTTTAAGTTTTGTTTGTTTCAAGAGTTATACTCTTAAAGAGGAAGATGTGAGATATCCATGATTTGGATCAAGAGATGTGGATGTGCAGGAAAAAGAGAAAGTGAATTCCTGTGAGCAGTGACTCTCCCTTCCTACTCAAATGCATAGATTGAAGGAAAAATTTGTAAATTTACATTATATTCAACCATAACAAATCAAATTCATCTACGTAACTAATTACTAAATTAATTAGTACTCCATAAAGAGAGAGAAAGAAAATAGTGAAATAAGGTAACATATCTTGAATTTCAATTTTTTGTTCAAGGAGACCATAATAGAAGAATGCAACAAAGTTGGATTTGAGACTAAAAGTGTTTTAGAGAGTTGGTTGTCTTGAGGTATTATTGGTTCAAACTCTAGTGTTGCCTTTTATGGCAATTAAACACAAGCGTGGGGGGAATGGTTGTTTCCTTTGGAGACAAAGAGAAAAGTGTGGGAGGGGCTTCATGGACAAAAAAAAATGGCATAGAGCGGAGGAGTCAACTTCGTGGAGGAGAAGAAGAAAGACTTTCAAGTCACAATGCAATAAAGAGGAAGGAAAGTAATCCTAATAACAACATTTTCTACATTACTTCTAAATCCAATTGATGTATAAAAGTGGATATAATGTTGATTTTTTTTTTTATTCCTAATTAAACAACCTTTCTATATTGTTACATATGTAAATCAATGTATTTTAACTATTTACAATTATGTCATTTTCACATAGATTTTTAATATTGTTTAATGCATTTTGATAGTGAATCACTACAAAACTGTCTAAAAATTACATACGGATTCTGAATCCGTTATCCGTATGTAATGATGTTCAAAAATTTATTTTATTTTTACTAATTATTATTTATACATATTTATATTTTTTATTAATGTTGGAAGCATTCTGCACTGGATGGGACTCGAACCCGCGTCATAGGACTCGAACCCAAGCCCCATCCCCATATTAATATTGGGAGGAAACGTCCTTCCAGTGCCCAGAGGAAGAGTTAACCACTAGACCAAACAAGTTCTTTGGTCATATTATCATTTTTATTATACTTATTATTATTAACATAATTTATACATATTAATATAATTATTATTATTAATAGTAATATTTTTAATAATAATAAGTATAATAAAAATCATAATCATACTAAAGCATTTACTTGGTGTAGTGGTTAAATTTTCGTTGAGTTAATTACATACGGAAAAATACAGATTTAGCCTTCCCGCTCCATGGCGCCAAAAGTTATATACGGAAAAAAATCCGTATGTAATGTTGATTTTACATTCGGATTTTGATTCGTATGTAATTCGCATTTTTCTTGTAGTGAATTTATTATGATAGAAAAATTATCTAGAAAAGAGTGTACTATATACTTATCTAAGCTTTCTTAAAAAAAAGGAAAAGTAAATATGAGAAGAAAAAAATAAAAATATCTTTAAAGATAAGTTATTCTCTTGTTTAGAAAACAATATATATATAAACTTTTTATTTTTGAAAAAAAAATAGTAATTATTAAAGTGACCATTGATAGGTGCCTTCCTAACTTTGATGTAAGCCAACAAATGAAATCACCTTAGTCTCGTGATGCTCCCAAACATCTCATCCTATTCGATATTCGATATTCATTGCATATGAATTATTATGATTATTTATACCTATCAACTTCTTTCAACATTCTTTGTCTTTATCTCTTATAGCACACGCGTTCGGTTTTATCTACACTTTGTGTCTGCATTCTAGCTGCAACAATTTTACAACTCACCATTTCAATTATTGCATGTGTTGCTGTACGAGGGAATTTCTGTCCATGCTCTTTTCCTTCCAATTTTAACATTAAGCACCATCTTCAAAACAATATTTATACGATATCCCTCTCTTTCTTTTTTTTTTTTAAATCTTAAAAATAGGTTTTATTATAATATTACTTATTTTTTATAATCAAATATTTTTTTTTAAGCCAAGAGTTTAAACTTTTTATTATGAGTTTCGCTAATCATTCCACTCTTACATAATTCACAACATGATTTAGTTTTGTTTTTCAGTTTTTAAAAAAGTTGTAGTAAGATATCCTCAATATCTATTTTTGAGGATGAATTTGAAAAGAAATGGATAATTCTTAGTTTAAAAAATATTTTGGAGATGTAATATATGAGTTACTTCCATTAAATTATTTGGATATTTCTATTTATAATTGCTATATAGATTTTAATTTTTGCTATATGTGCACGAGTGAGATTACGAAAGAAAGAATTAAGAGTCTATAATTGTTTTTGTCGAACTTTTATAAATACGTTCAATATATTATCAATAAGTCAGGGCATTTGTGTCTGAGTAATTCGATGCTATAATTGAAATATTAATTATATTTCTATTTTAAAAAATATGCTCGATTAAATTTTGATACATTTAAAATTATTTTTAAAATGTTTTAGGAATTTATTGGCAAGTTTGTTGTGAGATTTTATATTTTTATTAATGAAATTTATATGAGTGTTACAATTGGAAAACTATATTTCTATATCTAAAAGTACAGTTGGTTAATTTTTCCTATTTTTGAAAATATTTTGAAATTCTGAACTAATTAAAAAATTAAAGTTATAATGGAGATTACTTTTTAACTTACTTCACCCCCATACAAATATAACTTATACATATAGACTTTTCTTATAACATTCTAATAAACATAGAAAATAAAAATTCTCACAGAAATTCCAAAAGGTTCAACACCTTCGATGAGAACAAGATTATGCATCCGTCCAAGGCCCAGGCCCATTACACAATTTTTATGGGGTTTTGCTTCCTGCACCTAATCAATTCTAACCTACAGCCTATTAATTTTTGAAATTCTAGAATTGTCCTTGGTTCCAGAATTGAAAAGTAAATTTTGGAAAACAAAATTTTGAAATAGATTTTTTTGTGTTCTGAAAATGAAATTCTAGAATATAATTGAAAAACCAAAATCTCATTCTGATAAGGTAAATATAAAATATAAATAATATATTCAGAAAAACAAAATTCGAAAATATATTCTAGAAAAATGATTATGAAAAATAAAAATCCAAAAACATATTGTGAAAAGACTATTTCAGAAAACTGTTTTAAAAAGTTTAATCCAGAAAGCGTTTTAGAAACCCAAATCTAGAAAGTAATTCTCTCTCTCTCTCTCTCTATATATATATATATATATATTATAGTTAAATATAAATAAAGAAGTTAACATGTTACTTATAAAACTTAAATTAGTTATGATAGTAGAGAGATTTTTTTAGAATTAAAAAAATAAAAATTAAGATAATGAATGGCATTATTAATTATAAGGGCAACTCTTTATGGTAAATGACAATATGTTTTCTTTCATTAGCATTTACAAGTAGCTGTCTGCAAATTTTATTTATTTATTTTGCTCAAAATATGATTTATTTCCAAATTTAGGGCATTAAATAAGAAGTGAATAAATGTGTTGGTTGTATATGAGAAGTGACCGCACTACTAATAATTACATAATAAAAAAATAAATATATGACTTAATAAATTAAAATTAATGGTGGTAAAATAAGTCAATCTCACTTGGCCGTTAAAAGTGGGGTGGAATGGTTGGTAGGTTAAGGTTAATGTTATATAAGTTGAAATTGGTAACTCACACAGTCATAGGGTGGGTTGATAGACTCACGAGCTCATTTGTCATTTTTTTATTTTTTACTTTTATTTTATAATTTTTTTATTTTTTATCTATTTATCTGGTTGTAGTGATTGATATAACTTTTTAGGCAATAAAAATGTGAGAAAGATCAATAAAATTTTAATATTATAATCAAAGAATGTTTGATGTTTAATAAAACAAAATAAGTATCGACTATACTTCGGTGAATCAAATAAAGTAAAATAAAAATAAAAATTATATAAAATATTGATCATCACCAATTTTAATTTAAAAAATATAAAATTCTTTTTTAAAAATATCAAAAATAAAATCCGTTATGTTTTATCTTTGGTCCATCGAGTTGGCGAATTAAACGAGTCAACCTAATACAAACTGACGAGTTAGGTAAAGCAGACCAATACGAATAATGGATTCAAAAAGTTAATCCGTCCTACTAAATAACCTAAATAACAGTTAAACACTTGTATCTTAGTTTAAATTAATAGATTAGGTTTAAATTAATAGATTAGATGAAGAATGAAATGAGCATTTTGATGTTGATAGACACTGGAATCCATTACAATGGTTGTTTAATAATGATTAATTAATGTGTAGAATAAGCAGTTATGGGAGTGGTCTGATGAATATCCTCACTAAACTGGGTTCTTCCTTGAACTCCCATGACATTCCCTTTCTATTATTTGCAACTTGACACTGTCTTGGCTTCTTGGCAATGTCTTCAACACTTGCTTCATCTCGTTACCTTCTACTCCATGCTTTTTGCTCTTTCGTTTTTCCCACTCTTTCTTCAACTTCCCTTTCTTTCCACTTTTGCTCTATTATTTCTTCATATATTAAAGGTAAGCTTTTGCTATTCATCCAAAACCAATGCTCCAATTGTTGTTCACATAAACGGAATAAAGGAAAACAGTGATTTGACACCTTCCTTAGTTTTTCTTAATTTGATAATGTCTTTTTCCCTCTCACAAATGATTATGTTGATGCTTGCAAGTAGTATTCACTAATGCTTCTAGGAAAAACAAGTCTAAATTATTGTTTCGCTTGTGCGAAAATATTTTCAACATAATTCCTGATTTTGCTTCTTTTATTATTGGCTTGCTTTCTATAAACTTCTTAAATTTAGCTTTTCTGAATCAAATATTAAACGAATCTTACATTTTTACTTCAATTGAATTAATTAAAATATATTATGACTTGTAGATTCTAAAATATGAAAATCAAATTATATACTTACGAAAATTTAGGAAGCTTATTTTTTTTTTAAAAAAAAAGAGAGAAGAGGAAGAAATAACATAAAAAATTAACGTAGATTTCAAAATATTTTGCATACTTTAGTAATTTTCTCCCCTTTTTCAAGTTATAAAAGTAAATGGAAAATGTGATAAAGTTAAGGGTTTATTTATACAAACTTCTCCATAAGTATTTTTTACAAGAGAAAAATAGGAAGAATAAAATTTCTCATATATACTAAAATTAGTTTAAGTCAGAGTGACACACAAAAATTTAGATAAATTGTATGAAAAATTGTTTTCACAAATTAACTCATAAATGAAATCATGTTAGTTTACATAGAAGTTAATTTTACCCTTTTTATTTTTCATTTATATAAAGAGTTTAGGAAAAAATTCATCCAAATAAATTTTAAATTAAGAAGAATGACCTCCCTAATCTCATAAAGAAATAACAAAATGTTTATTATATTATTAATAAGCTTAATAGGTGCTTTACAAGACATATATATTACGGTCATCTGATTTTTTTCTTATAATTTTTCTTTTACACTAAATTAATTGGCACGACATAGGAAGAAAGTATTTTTTTTAAACAGGTTTTTAAAATAAATTTATTAAATAGTTTCTATTTATGTTTACGTTTTTTAATCTAATCTTTAGTTTAGATTTAAATTTGAACTAGAATAAGTTAGTTTAAAGTTATGAAAATTAATTTTATCATGATAAGATTGTTTTGTCAGTATTAGCAGAGTAAATATTTATTTTCATATAATTTTAAAATATGAACATTTCTATAAAAACTTTCAAGAAAGAAAAATATAAAGAAAAAAAGAAAATTATATTTTTTATAGATTAAAATTAATTTGGGCATAATTTAATCGTAGAAGCTTTCTTGTATAATTAAATTAAATTAAATTAAATTCACATTATATAATTATTTTAAAATACATAAATTATATTTATATTTACAATAAATAATTTATACAATGAAATAAATATATTTTTAACTATTCAATTATTTAAAAAAATAAAAAAATTAATTTATACATGAAATAGAAATGGGCATTTTAAAAAATAGTTAAAAAAAAATCAAATATACGAAATTGATAACTATTAAAAAAAATGATGGTGTTTAACTTTTAAAAAGTATTCTCACGTTTAATACATTTATTCCATTATGTAAAGAGAGAATATCTCAATTTTTTCTGAAGCACATAAAAAGTTACATCTCAAATGATTATAAAAATCTGTTCTGTGTTTAGTCGTTAAAGATAATTAAAAAGTCATACATTAATCGTTAAAGAACATTAAATTAATCAGTTGAGACTGCAAGCTGAAACATAAAATAAATCTGAACTAGTGGTGCGTTAAATTAGATCCTTAGCATCAGCAACGGCAAGGGTGAAAAAGTGTGAATGAACTGAATTCAGTTTATTCATACTCATTTAGTTTTAGATAATAAATAGTTATTAATAAAAAATAAATACTATAATTAAATAATTTATTATATATAACATATCTAACGATAATTTATATTTAACCTTTAAAGAAACAGTTAAAGGAGAAGGGGATTAATTAAGGAGGATGAGTTGTGTTGTGTGGCGTGTTAAGGAAACCATAATTAACTTTTGAGGCACGAAAGCTAATCAGTTACATCGGAGGGTCACGAGAAAACTCACCCTCCTTAGTTTGATGAACGGTTAAAGATGCGGGACCCACAATGAGTACGAGAATAGCTTAAAACCTCAGCTGGCCCCACCACACTGCCACCCTAACCCAGATGCTCACTTTCTCTTCTTCCCCCCTTTAAATTCTCCTTCTCCTCTCTCTTCAATTCATTCCCCTTCATTCTTTCTCTGCTTTCATTTCCTTTGGTAATCTCATTCTTCATCTTCTTTTCACTTTCTTGCATGCATGCATTGTTGGATATGTCATTTCTCACTGTTTTCTCTCCTCTTCCATCTTATTACTACCTTTAATCGATGGTTTTATGAAACATGCATGCGCACTCATGTCCTCACAGTAATAACTTTTTCGGTTTAATTATGTTGAACAGTTCAGTTATCATGGGAAACATGTCAAATGTGGTCGTCTTCTGTTTCTGTCTCTGGACCCTCTTGTTTTGTCTGGCGTCATCTGCACCCAACGATGGCTTGCGCAGGATTGGACTGAAAAAGATCAAATTGGACAGCGATGACGTTATGCGGTTTAAAGAATTGCGGTCTTTAGCCAGAAAGCATGATCTTCAGAACATTCTTCGCGGAGCTGCGGAACGCGATATTGTTGGGTTGAAGAACTACTTGGATGCTCAGTATTATGGTGAAATTGCAATTGGTACCCCTCCCCAGACGTTCACTGTGATTTTTGACACCGGTAGCTCTAATTTGTGGGTACCGTCTTCTAAATGTTACCTCTCGGTGAGTTTTGTTTTTCATAACCGTCACATGAATGCGTGTCGGTTCTTTTCTCCCTCTTTTTGGAACTTTTTAATCCTGGTGTTTTGCATGTCGGTGCAGCTTGCATGTTACACGCACGCTAAGTACAAGTCTAGCCAATCCAGTACCTACTCGGCAAATGGTTTGTCTCCTTCTTTTTCTTCTGATTCTGAGGCTTTACCTTTCTTTGTTCAGAATTTATAGAGGTTTATAGTTCTTTAATCCGACAATGCGTTGTGCAAGTGTTTGATTAGCCTGTGAAGTTTCTATCTGATTGTTCTCAAGATTTATGTAATTTCAATAGAAACAAGTACGTACCCTTTCCAAACGATAAAAAAGCGGTTTTGGACGGGTGGGGCTCTGAATACCGTGCTTCTATCATATAAAGGATCTAAATTTAGAGATTTTTACCCTTTTCACCTCATGGAATTACACAAAGCATTACAATTTTTTTAAATTATTGGCAATAGCAGTGTTTAGAAGCTCTTCTTTTCTTGAATATATTTAATTTGGATTGCAGAATATAATTCATAACTTATGAAGTCAAATATTTTTTTTTTTCATTTACTTTGGGTAACTTGACATAAATAGAAGTGATGTCAGGATGTTGTCCTTTTTCTAAACGAGGGTTTGTCATCCTGTTATTCAGGGACTTCTGCTGCAATTGAATATGGTAGTGGAAGCATTTCTGGTTTCTTTAGCAATGACAATGTCAGAGTTGGAGACGTAGTTATAAGCAACCAGGTAATGCTGATTATCAATCCCTATTTTATTTTTTCTTTTCCTTCACACCAACAGAGTATTATGTTAGTTGAGTTGGCTTATTTCATAATATGTTGATTAATCATCAATTAATATATAGTACGTTTTGATTTCCATTAGGCATTTATTGAAGCAACTAGAGAACCTGGAGTTACATTTGTGGCAGCTAAGTTTGATGGTATACTTGGACTAGGATTTCAAGAGATATCAGTAGGAAATGCTGTTCCAGTGTGGTATGTGTTCACATTTTCACTTTAAGCTATCATTTCTGTATGATTTTATTTTCGCTGTCATTATGAGGCATTTTCATGTCATAGGTACAATATGGTTGAACAAGGTCTTGTAAAGGATCCAGTATTTTCATTTTGGTTAAATCGTAAACCAGAAGAAGAGAATGGGGGTGAGATTGTTTTTGGTGGTGCTGATTCTGCTCACTACAGGGGAAAACATACTTATGTGCCAGTGACAAGAAAAGGATATTGGCAGGTCAGTATCAACATATTTGTTTATATAGTGTACTTGTACTTGATGTATAGTATCCTTGAATAGTTGAAATGCCTATTAACTATATACCGGTATTAATTGGGTATACATGCTTCTGTATCCAAAACCTATCACTCAAGTACATTTTAGTTCATGTATAACATCAAGTTTTATTGGTTTGTAATCTTAATACTTTATTGTTTTAGTTTTTATATTTCTATACGGTATATCTCCTCATCTTGCACTTAAAGCTTGCTGCTCTCCCTTTCTTGAATTTCTAGAAAAGCAATACTGAGACTCATAACAGTATTCATGCAACATAGCTTATGCAACACCTGTTTTTGTTTTGTTTTCAATAGTTTTTCTTTGTTAACTTTTTTTCATGAACAGTTTGACATGGGAGAGGTGCTTATTGCTGGTAAACCCACTGGTACGTAAAAAACAAGTTAGCGGAGATACCTATTTGTTTCTTCTATGCACGATACTGATAGCACTGCCATAAGGGTTTTATTTCATTGGTACTGAATTTATCATACTGTCCTCCAGGATTCTGTGCTAGTGGCTGTTCTGCAATTGCGGACTCTGGAACTTCTTTGTTGGCTGGTCCAACGGTATGAATAAAAACTTGTAAATGCAGGCTACTATTTAGATTTCCATTTCCATTTAGAGTTTCATGATTTGTAATTTTTAAAGCATGCTTTTAACTAATGGGAGGGTCTAAAAATTGTAGACTCGGGCCCGTTTTTCTTATTGCCCTTTTAATATTACAAATGAGAAGATGTCTAACAAATGCTGGCCAGCTTGTTTATATGATCAAATATATGGTTTTGTCTATGTAGACTATAGTTACTGAGATAAATCAAGCAATCGGAGCATCTGGAGTTGTAAGCAAAGAGTGCAAGTCTGTTGTCGAACAGTATGGACAAAGGATCATGGAATTGCTCTTAGCTGAAGTAAGTGGCAATTTTAATTCATCCTTGGCATACCTTGGTTGATGGGATTCTTACCTATGGTCAGCGTGATCTGGTTATCTATTAGAATGAGTTTTCTTATAGTTTTCTCTTGATCCTATAGGCAAAGCCTAACAAGATCTGCTCACAAATTGGATTGTGTTCCTTTGATGGGACTCGTGGTGTTAGGTAAGCCCCAAAGACAATAAACCATCTCATTAGCTCTTAGACTAATATATTTAATGCTCTCTGCTCGACATTTTACTAAGAAGTTCCTATTTTCCTTTAGCACGGGCATTGAGAGTGTGGTGGATAAGAACAAAAGAAACTCATCTGGTGCCATTCGGGATGCTGCTTGTTCAACATGTGAGATGGCTGTTATTTGGATGCAAAACCAGCTGAGGCAGAACCAGACAGAAGATCGTATAATAGACTATGTCAATGGGGTGAGTTGGTCTTAATTCTGCCATTTGAGTTCTCAAATCCTGCTTTTGATTCTAGCTTTAATGGTTAATGCCTTTTGGTGATGATATTGCAGCTTTGTGATAAGTTGCCCAGCCCAATGGGACAATCATCCGTTGATTGTGGAAAACTCTCTTCAATGCCTATTGTTTCCTTCACTGTTGGTGGAAAGGTTTTTGACCTTTCCCCAAAGGAGGTATAGTTTCTAACCATATTAGTTTCTTTTGCAAGGACATCATTGACTGTACTTAATTTTGTGTAAGAGTTTGTAGCGAGAAAAAGGAATTTAATTGTTGGAGGTAAAGAAGAATGAACTAGAACATACACTCAGTTTTTGAAGATAAATTATGCTTTGGAAACTCCTCAATTTGCAAGTCTATCATTGAACATTCACTACTGAAATAATGGGATGAATCGTAAGAGTTTAAATCAAATATTTTCTATTTTAAAAGTAGTTGGCTGAATAATATTTTCTATTTCTTACTTTATAAATTGGTTAAAATAAAATAGAAGGTGGAGCGGGCAGAACTCATAGAGAAGATGTGTCTTCAACTGCTACAATAGTGATAATTATACTTAATAGCAGTAGGCAATAGTGGAATTTCTATGAATGAACAATTGCCATGTTTCATGTATTTTGTCTCCCTCATTCAGTTTTGTATTTGGTTTCTTCAGTATATACTGAAGGTGGGAGAAGGTCCTCAAGCCCAATGCATCAGTGGCTTCATTGCTCTGGATGTGCCTCCTCCTCGTGGCCCTCTATGGTACATTAAACTTTAATTTGCTTGAGACTCACACTGTAGCATTTTCCTTTTGATTGTGATGCATTTGATATGACTCTCACTTCATTACACATGCATCATATATCCAGGATCCTTGGAGATGTCTTCATGGGGCGCTATCACACCATCTTTGATTATGGTCAGCAGAGAGTCGGATTTGCTGTAGCAGCATAGTGAATGTTCTCGTGTCTCGCAGAATGGCAACAGCACTTTTCTAGTTTTTTTTTTTCTCGTGTTCATAAAAAGGAAACTACATATTGGATATTTGCAACCATTATCAGCTTACAGCTTGTATACCTTTGCAATCAAAATGGGCCGAAAGCTATGGTTGTATATATTTATATATATTAATGTTCTCCCAGTTCCTCCCCAATGTATTTATTGCACACCTTAACATATGTATGTGGGGGTAGTGGGGTTCTTAGGCTGTGGCCATGTAGGGACTTTACTATGTATGCTTGCTTGTTGAATAGTGTAAATGTGACTTTTGTGTTTCTTATTTTAATTTCTCTCAGTTCTTTATGTTTTGTATCATATGTTAGATGCTTCAAAGTTCAAACTGCATATAAATAGTACTACTATAAATAAAGAGAACAATGCATATAAAAAGATTAAAAAAGGAAGGTGTGTCAGATTTAGATGCTTCAAACTAAGTTACTAGTATGACGTTGGAAGTGTGTAGTAATGATGTAAACAACTTTTAATTTTATTAGGCAAACGGTAAATCTTTTTAAAAGGAATCAACAAGGATTATGATTTTTTTCTCTTTTTGAAGTTGCATCAAGGAAGTGATTTATAACAAAATTTGTTTTTTCCTCTTTTTATTATAAGTATATTATAATTAATAATAGGTTGGATCTTATTATATCAAATAACAGTAAGCATTTTTTTTATCCTTAACCTGATCTATGCAAGGCAATTGGTCAAATAGGTTTGGCCTGTAATGGAACATCAATTGATAGCCGTTAATTTTGTAGTTGGTTTTCGATCAAAATATGGTAAAGCAAGGAACAAAATGAAAGGTTGTTAACTGGAATGACCACGAACCTGCCAATCAGTTTTTAATTTACCTAATTTTTGGGCAATAAAGAGTCCAAACAATCGTTACTAGCAAAGATTTTCTTTTTTTAAAGGCATCTATTATGCTAATAGCAGATTTTGTATGGTTTTTATTTCCTCTCATTTGTCTTATATCTGTATAAATTCACAATCTGATAAATAAAAAATACAGTCTGGTACTATCCAAATTTTGCTTCTCTTTCTTTCATGTTGCAGCTCTCTACATTTTCCAACAAAGATGGAACAGATTTTCGATTAGTGATGACATATCTTAACCTTATTGGTATGTTATTTTTTTGTATTTCGACCTGACCCGATTATGTAATAAGTGGATCGATTTTCGAATGATAATACAAAATGACATTACTTTGATGTATGTTAAGGAAATTTAGAATTTACTAATATTAATGACTATAAAATTAGTAATGATAGGTGGATTTTAGTAAAAAAATATCATGTTTTACACTGATATACTCACTCTTAACTATTGGACTCGAGATCGTTTATCTTTTTTTCTCTAACACTTTGTTTGGTAATTAAAGACTTACTGACCAAAGGTATGGGAATTTGTTCATGGAGGAAGAAATAGAGTATATTAATGACAATGAACTCTGAAGTAGGTGGCAGAAATAAATTTTTGGAATATCGGTAGTAGTTAGTTTTTTCTAGGGAAATGCGGCACATAATTCTACAAAAATCAGTCAGATATCTTGATAATCACAACGACCCATTGTTTCCACCTAAAGAGGACACCCTTAAAAAAGTTTAGTTAATAAATGGTTTAAGATTTAAATTTTATAAGATTTTTTCTTTTTTTTATTAAAGTACATTAATACCAAATAAAATTTAAGATGATAAACTTTAAATAAAATCTATATCATAAAAAAGTTGTCTTGATGCAGCGTCTATGTTATTATTAGTTATTTTGCTTCACAAGTAAGAATGACTGATATTGATATTTTATTATTATAAAATATGTTAAAAGGTCCATGAAAGTACAATTTGTGAGTAAAAAAGATTGTATGTTAACTCTTTCCTTTCTTCTTTTCTTCCAAGGCATTATGTGCATGTAAGTGGGAAAATTTATTTTGAATGTTATAAGGTCTCTCTTTTATAATGAGACAAGCCACCAATCATACCCTGTAACTTTATTTTCATTCATTTATTGAAATTTTTATAATTAGGTGATTTGCTATAACATATTGTAATGTTGATTAGTTGTATTAAAATACAGCATATAATTATGTAACTTGGTATATCGTCGTTCTATATAAATAAAGTTCTCGTGGAAATAGCTCAGAGATTGCATAGAGATGAGTTCAGAGACATTTCTTAGAAGTTTGTTGGTGTGATTAAGGTAACAAAGAAGATGAAGGCAATTGAAAACAACAGCAGATACACAATAAGGAGCAATTATTTTATTCCCAGGAAGAAAGGTACCAGTTGCAGCTTTAAGATTAAGGAAGGTGGCATGGATTGTGGGCGGAGGCATTGATTGGGTCATATATTGAGGAGCTTAGAAGGTGAGGTGTGCATGAGTAAGAGTGTGAGGCAAGCATAGGGGCCGTTTGGGATGATAGAGAAATAATGAATTAAATTAATTTGGAAAGGTAAAGCAGATATAGTGGATTATGCAGGGTAGAACAACATGCAGCGTGATCCAATGCATGCATTGCATTGCACACTCAGAAGCAGAGGAATCAAAGCAAAGAGTGATATTAGCAATAAAAATGGTTGGCGGCATGTGATGGTGATGATATGATAAACACTTTAATCATTGGCTTCCTTCAAATTGACTCTTCCTCTGATGCCCTCACATTACGCACGCAAAGTGTCAACGCCTACGCCCTCCACTTTCAACAAAACACCTTCCAACAACGCACACCACTTGTACCAATACTAAGCCTCCAAAAACTTTAATTTGTAGTTAACTACAACACCACAATGTGAATGTGAATGTTAATGGACAGGCTGGTTTATGCTTTTTTAAATTACTGGTGATTAGGCTTAGTGCACCCAGTTAGTTGGCTTTGGCCTTTTCTTCTTTATCCACATTCCAACTGTCCAATATGCGCAAACCAACATCCTTGCCTTTCACCACTTCTTGCACTTTACACTCATCATCATAAATTCACTTCTCTCTCTCTTAGTGGGTTTTTTCTCTTTAAATTAACTTTCACTGTTGCCATTTCTTTCATTTGCTTCGCATACAATCCACCTAACTTACCACATCAACCGCTACTTCGTTTAAAATAAAGCACCCTTTGACTTCAAAATTAATCCACAAGACGTATGTGATTGATTAGGAGGGAAGAATTAATCCTCCACTTCTACTCACCAAATTGTTTAGGCAGCATACAGTAGGATTGTTTATTGTCCTAATAGCTTGCGAATTTCTAATGATTTCAGTTTCAAACAGCATATTCTATATGCTAATATCAATCCAAGAATTGAAGCATTGTTGGGCACAACCCATTTATATCTTTGACACCATCATAATTCTACCACCGAGGCAACAAGGAGCATGGACATTGTTTAATGTTTACTAGCGACAGATACCTAAGAATATTAAGGAGACCAAAACAAGTGAGGCCCTTGACACAGAAATTGAGGCGAGGAAATCCAAAGCATCTTTTATCTTTTCTTGGTGGGTCCTGAAAGATAAGAAAACATTTTTAACAATTGAAGAGAGCCATGGAAAATGTCACAACAGTGTTCCACTCCATGCCGCTCCCCCTAATTCCCTGGTTAGAACCTCATGATTCAGGAAGCACGCTCACTCACTAACAGCGCAATCTTTGGCTCTCACCCCTTCTCACGATGAGCACGTGCCAGCATGTGCACCGGCTCCTTAAAACCTACCTAGCTCATCCATTCATTCATTCATTCATTATTCATCTATTCATGCCTGTCTAAAGCCAAGTAACACACAACAACCACAGTCATAGCCTGGCCGGCCAGCAACAACAACAACAACACCACACCATCCCTTTGACACGTGGACCTCTCCCATCATAAGATCGTGAAAGGACAAGACGGCGGCCGTCCATTGGACACAAGCAAAAAAGTGCAATGCAAACAAAAATTAAACCCTTTCCACATCATCATAACTTCTTTTCTTACCTCTGCATTAAGCCAACCACAACACACCAAACCCTTTACCTTAACCTTCCCACAAATATATATATCTAAGTCTTCAATTTCATAAACTTATCTCCCAACTACATCCCACTCCAAACCACACTATAATACTATAATTAACCATTCACTCCCTTCTCATCATCTTATACTCTCTCACAGCTATACTGTCAGAAATTCAAAATTAAACTTTTCCAGATCTTCATGGACTGGACTAGAGGTCACATGCTCGGCCGTGGTTCCACCGCGGCCGTCTACATCGCCGAGTCCCACCGATCCGGTCGAGTGTTTGCCGTCAAGTCGGCGGAGCTACACCGCTCGGAATTCCTCAAAAGGGAGGAGATGATTCTTTCCACTCTAAAGTGTCCTCATATTGTGGCCTACCAAGGTTTTGACACCACATTTGAGAACGGCGTTTACTGGTTCAACATGTTCATGGAATATGCGCCTCACGGGACGCTGGCGGAGCGCGGTGGTGGCATGGAAGAAGCAGTGGTGGGATCCTACACGCGCCAAATTCTGCAGGCGCTGCACTACCTCCACTCCAATGGGATAGTGCATTGCGACGTGAAGGGGCAGAATGTGTTGGTGACGGAGGCGGGGGTGAAAATTGCGGATTTGGGTTGTGCTCGAAGGGTGGGGGAGTTGTCAGCGATCGCCGGAACGCCGGCGTTCATGTCACCGGAGGTGGCGCGTGGGGAGCAGCAGGGGTTCCCTGCTGACGTGTGGGCTCTGGGGTGCACGGTGCTGGAGATGATCACCGGGAAGCCTCCGTGGCACGGTGGCGGTGACCCGGCGGCGGCGGTTTACAGGATCGGGTTCTCCGATGAGTTGCCGGAGATTCCTAGCGGTGTGTCCGAGCAGGGGAGAGACTTTTTGGGAAAGTGTTTGAAGAGGGACCCGAATGAGAGGTGGTCGGTGGAGGAGCTTCTTGGACACGGTTTTGTTAAGGAATGCACGGAATTGAAGTTGTTTTTGTTGGACTCAGACACTCCAACTGGTGTGTTGGAACGAGGATTTTGGGATTCCTTGGAGACAATTGAGCATGGAGCACGTGATTGCCCCTCTCCTAGGGACAGAATTGGTAGGTTGTTTTCGGATGAACCAGTTTGGGTATGGAACAACGATGATGATAATGATGATGAGCAATGGGTGACGGTGAGGAGCAATGAGTTCCATGAAGGATTATCCCTTCTCAAAACAGAAACTACTTTTAATATGGTTAGTGATGAGGAAACCGGTTTGGTTACTTTATGTGAACCTAAAATTGTAGCAACAAGTGTTGAATTGAGTAGATTATGGAATGCTGTTACTTGTGATGATTGTTATCCTAGAGGCAGAAACTGTGATTGTCTCTGCAGAGAATCATTATTGTCAGTTTGTGTGTTTCTAGTGATTGTTCTCCATGGAAAATTTGATTCCGATGGGATGGGAATTTTTATTTTTATCATGCATTGCCTTCTTTTTCTGCTCTCTTTCTCACTCTTTAATTCAACTTTGGATCGACCCAACACTTTTCATTTTCATCACTATAATATAATACAGGATAATGTGCGCGCCTCATAATTAATATATATAAACACTATTATCTTAATCTCACACATAATAATAGCCTGTGCCTGGTTTTGTGAATCATCATCCACAGTGAGTTGACATAATTTTTTAAATGTTATTAGTGTGGTATTTCCATAAAATTTTGCGTTGTTGAACGTAGACACGAGCATTCTGAGCATTGTTTCTAGAATGAATTGGCACAAGAAGAAGGGTTGTTATGAGTAATTCAATCCAAAGAATGGTAGTTGATTGATAGTGACAGAGTTCTCCGATGGTGACAGCAAGTGATTCTACCCTATCCTAACTTATTCTGGCTATGAATTTCAAAAGCAGCGAGCTAGGATCTTAATTCTATTCTTGTATGCATCAGCATTTATGTTGCGACTTTTTAAGTGGCCACAACTTTTACCGCGAAAACAAAAATATGGTTCTTGTCTACTCTAAAATAAAATCAAACTGTCCAATATACACCACCTATGTTGTCTAATTACAAAGCTCCCAATGACAACTTTTTGTCATTTTACTGCAAAAATAAGGTTCTTATATTTTTTTATCAACTTATTTTGTTTTCCATAAGTATATGCATGAGATTTTCTCTAGTTATCTTGGTTTCTATTTTAAATGTTTTGTTTTCACAAGACAATTCAAATATACTGAATTTTGAGTTTTAAAAAAAAATATTTTAATTACCATCAAATTTAAAATTGTTAAAATTTAAAAATATTAATATTATAAATCTTTTGTAATCCATATTCATTAATATTAAATTCTCTATAATAATAAATTTCTCCTCTTAAAATTCCCTATCCAACTACAATATTACGAAGATTGACATTCAGAATATTCATTAAATAAAATTTAATACTCAAGTTAAATTAGTTACAATAAAATGTAAAGTTTACAAATTTTCAATCTTAGATTTTTTTTGTGGTCATGAGATTAGTAGCACTAATCGTAGTTTACTAAGAGATTTGTTTTAGTAATTTAGTTATGTCGAGCATATGTTGATGTATTTCACTAATATAAACTTGACTTAATCTTATGGAATGTAATCTAATTACCTTAACTATAAATTTATTTATAAAAATATATAACAAGCATTTTCTGAAAAAAAAAAATATAACGTTTAACTATCTAGAATCAATCAAAGAGATTATATGCGTACAATTCAAAATACTAATTTTGTATTTTGAATTACAAAATTCAAAATATAATTTTTTTCATTCTGTATAATTCGAAATGTAAAAAATAAAAAATATTAATTTTTGAATTTTTTAACTTGGAAAGTCTCCAGATTCTACGAATTAAAATAATCTGCAGAGTGATTTGATATTTTAAGAAATATGGACTGCAGGAAGAAAATATGGAGGTGTAAGAAGAAATTCCCTTCTCAGAATTTCATCAACTGTTCCCAGGCCTCTTGTATTAATTATTCTTCGGCCATTACTTCCTGCACCCAACAAATTTGAACCTGAATCTTATCACTGACATGAAATGACCAAAATTTCCTCTGTAATTTATAAATAGGAATGAGGGTGAGTCAAAATGTATTCTAGATTTGGTATTCCGAAATACATTTTCGAATTTGGGTTTCCAAATTCCATAATATCTTTTTCAGAATATGTTTTTAGATTTTATTTTTCAGAATTTATTTTTTTAATGTATTTTTTTTATTCTAAAATCATTTTTCGAGAATGAGATATTGATTTTTCAATTCTGTGGAATTTCATTTCCATAACACAAATCAATTCCAAATTCCTTTTTCAGAATATATTTTTTAATTCTAAATTTTAAATTCCAGAATAAAAAGCAATTTAAAAATTTTAAAAGTTAATTAGGTACATGTTCAAAAGTCATTGGATGCAGAAAGCAATTGACTTATTATTTTTAGATTTGGCCCATTTTAGTTATTCACTTTTTTAAATATTTAACCGCATTTTTATTCCAAGTGAAAGCCATAGCCACCCCCACTAGTGGCTTAGAAGCAGAAAATTATACTTTATACAAAAAAAAATGAAGCTAAATCGTCAATTTAGATAAATTTCTCAACATTCACCTATAAAAGAAAAGGATTTAAAGATTTAAAGAAAAGGGTTTAAGTAAATAAAACTTTTCACACAAGTTAAAAGTTAATTTATGAATATTATCTTTTTAAAAAATTATTATTTTATATGTACCAATAAACCTAGAAGAGCTCCATATTTTTGTATAAGGAAAATATTGATGATGACAGTTACAATTAAAAAGACCCCGTACATAGGTTAAAAGCCAATCCAAACAAGACATAGGTGATGATATGCCGAAGCAGCTTCAATAAATAAGCCTATTATTTTTCATTTGTATGAATACACAGAGCTTCAATAAATAAGCCTATTTTTTTCCATTTGTATGAATGCACAGATCCCTGCCTTCATTTTATGCCAAATCCTCAACACCAAAGAAGAACAAATGTAGAAAGTGAAAAAAGATTTGAACCATTTCCTTTCATCAAAATCATAACGTTTATCCTGTTACGAGAATAAAGGGCAATCTTATTTGTGTACAACTCACCATTTATAGTACTAGGATGAACATTTCTTGCTCAGAAATAATTTGTCTTTATCTTTTACAAAATAGGATAAACGATAAGCAAAATTCAGTACTAAGAGATAACTTTAATACCATCAAACACTGGGCACTGTTCCTTCAGTTTGTCGAATCTTGAATACTGAAACAGTAGTTGCAAAATTTACATATGTGTAGAAAAAACAAATCAGCACTATATTTTCTGTCATCACTCAAAAAATTCACAATTTGTCAGGACAAAATTGATCCAAGTTCAACTAAAAGTAAAAATCGTATTCCTTGAGGAACAAACATACAAGGATTGAATAAGCTGTTATGAACAAACTGCCATGGAACTCCTGAAGAGTATACAAGAAGAAGCCCTTCCTACCACCAATGTTACTTACATATTCTTCTTAGAACCTGAATGTGACAATTTCCTGTCCAAGGACTGTAGTTGGCTCCGGAGGTTCTGGTTTTCCTCAAGTAAGCGATCATACTCAAGAAGGAACCCCTCAGATTGTTTTCTTAGAGCAGATACATTGGCTTCTGCAACATCTGCATCTTTAGTTTTTGACTGTAGTTCAGATTCTAGGCGCCTAAGTTCAGCTCTCAATCTAGCCCTTTCTTCCTCCACGGCCTTCATTTCTTCTGAAAAGGTAAATTTACCATCTTCAGACCCTCTGGTTTGCTTCTTGACAGCTTCCATGCCCTTTCTTCGAATCCGCAGTTCTCTTATGTAATGATGTAGTCTGTCTATCATAAGCGCAAGAAAAAGGATACCACCTGCAAATAATTGACCAAAGATGAATTATGCCCAGCTGTCATAGAGAAGGTTTAATATTTCAAAAACATTACAGAGAAAATAGGTCCAGAAAATCAGAACAGTATCATTTTTTTGGATTGGAGCTGCATTTTCACTCTTGTCATGATGTTTTTAATATGTGAGCAAGTGTTATGATAAATCAATGGCATAAAACTTCATAGGAAAACAGCCAAAACAAATTATGTTAACCGTGATATAATTCATATAAGATACTTCCGGGGGCTTCTTGAACAGGAATAGCTCGTTTCTGAAAATATTGTCTAATAAAAGTTGGCTACAAAAGAGGATTACAGGAAGCCAGAAAAAAACACTATAGAAGAAACCACTAGGGTTGAGCACTGTGAAACCAGTAGGATGGTTGAGCTTCATTTACATCCATGTGGCCAAATTGGATCCCCTTTTCACGCATTCATACAGTCAGTGAATTGGACTGTAGGATGAAATTAGACGGCTCATATCTCGAATTAGTATCTTAAGTCTGATTTATCTAGATAGATTGAGTCATTTGATCTTTCATCCGATAATTCGGATTCATTGACTGTGATAGCTTGAAAATTCTGAATCAGCCCATTCTCTTTTCCCTTTTTTCAGGAGGAAAATGTTGATCCAACTGAGCACAGTGCAAGTGAAAACAATTTGTTCCTTGTCGACAAAAGAAAATGAAGGAACAAAAAGTAATTTCTCCATGGATCTAACTCCAATGCCTCAGAAAGGAGTTAACAAAACAAAGATTCGTTTGTTAACATTTCCCAGACAATCAGACCATACAAGCTCACAATCATAATCCACAGCAATCCTGAACAACAAAATTTAACACCATAGACAACGACACAACTAAATGATTTCTGGTTGTGGGAGAAAAAAATCCCCAACATTGAAAACCATGCACATCTGATTCCTATTTTAAAAACCCACCCAAAAAAAAAGTCATCTTTTTCTCCAAGTCACATTGCTCAAGTTGCACCGACATAAAAACTAGGGAAGAAAAAAAATCAACCAGTAGCTTTTAAATAGAAACCAAGACATTCCAAGAAGGACCCAACAAAACAAATTACAAACCTAATGCAGGGAATACATGATTTAATAATCCATGCAAATAATTACACCCAAAGGAATCAGATCAGGAATTGAGAAAACAGATCAAATGATAGCAAAATAAGAAAAGGGAACAGAAATACCCATGAGTGTTGCTTCAAGGAGGTGCTTGGCCATGAGAACCTGATCGGTGGGATTAACGGAACCACCGTCCTCGATCTCATGCTTCTGAATTTTGATCATGCTGTACACACTCGACAAGAGCACCACGAGAATGGTCCCTGCAACGGTCTTCACTATCAAGGGTCCACGACCCCGCTTCAACCGATCCAACCCCATTATCACCAGTTTCCTCAACGGGGTCTTGAACAGCAGTAACGCTATCATCCCAGCCTCCGAAAATATCAACGTGAACAGAAGGTGAATCATCTTCCTAATTCAGATCTTTCCCCTCACCCGCACAACTCAAAATGGGATCAGAGAAAAATAACAAATTAAAGGGACAAGTTAGAGGTTGCGCGTCACTGTCATCAATCTTAAATCACAGCAGATTGGAGAATCACAAAAATTAAAAAAGAAAGAAAAAAAGTGTGACAGACAGAGAGAAGAGAAGTGAGACCCTTTCAAAAGCAGAACGACAATTGAATTTCAAGGCATGGACAAAATGTTGGGTACCTAAAAAAACATTTTGTTTTCTCACTCAGTCCTCGTACTTTCCCTTTTTTAAGGTTTTCAATTTTTCTGATTTTGCATCACTTGCACGGTATTATCCTATATTTACATGTTCAGATCAATTCGTGCACAGAGTGAGTTTTTTTCACAACACTCAATAAATTTAATTATTTTTTTATGCCCGCAATAGTTGGCATTACAAAGTAAATGATTTTCAAATACTTTTTGTTGTATTATGATTTACTCTTGTTTCGCCTTGCTTTTAATTTTTGTTATGTTGGATGAAGAGTAGCGTACACTAAACTGAAATGAGAACTGGATCCAAAACATGTAATTTCTAAAAGGTCTTACTTTGCTTATGCAGTTAGAGAATTAATACATAATTTTCTCATTGTGTAAAGAAAAGTAGAAAAGTGGCATGACCATAATTTGATAAGATTCAACTTCAGTTGGGACAGTTACACTCACATAACTGTTAACAAATCATTGACATATATGAATGTGAAGGGACACACGGACACAGACAACACAGGAACTTCTAAACTAAAGCTGAGGTACTATTCGTTAATAATGTTTTGTATATTTGGTACTTGCATAATGTGCATGGAATCATCAATGGAGGCTTCTTAATAATTCAATATAAGAACACGTAGTATTTCCAATTATATAACGCAGTATTTAGTTAGTACTGATCCTCAGGGAAAAAAAGAGTCCATACCCAGAAATATTATACTTCAGTCTAAAGAGAATAGATTTGGACTTAATTTTAATTAAATTAAATTCAGTTCTGTTAGGTTAGATTGGGTTTATTTATTAATTTATTTAACCAATTTTGAAAAAAAAAAGTATTTATTGAAAAAAATCAAAATAAATATTTTCAATATTTTTGGTAACAATAATACCTAAAATAATGCATGTATAAATAATATTTTTACTAGATTTTATTTACTTTTTTTACTCGACTTAATTAAATTTAATTGAGTTAAGGTTGGATTAGGTTTACTTTCTTTCACAGTCCAACCTAATTATAGTTGAATTGAGTCATTGGATTGGATCATTTTAAAGTTTTATTTATTAAGAAAAAATAACTCAACAAAAATATTTTTAGTATTTATTAGTAATTATAAAGTAACAACAATACTTATAATAATACATACATAATAATTATATAATAAAATATTAAATTATTTTATAAAAAAAAAATTATCTACATGAATTATGTTTAAAATTCATTAATTTGTTATTTAACCTAATTTTAGTTGGGTGCATTAAATAAAACCTACACAATTTAATAACTCAACTCATAAAAAAATGTAGCTAAGTTGTTGAATTAAAGTACTTAATGGATTACATATAGTCTCCACCTACATCCTAACAACTTAATTGGAGTTCAGTCCATTAGAGTTTTGTGTTCTTCATTTTTTTACATTGAAATTGTGTTATAGTATTTTTCTTATAGAGAGAAAATAAAAATATATAGGGATTTTATAATTTTTTAGCTTTTGTTTTATTGAGGTTTTAAAAAATAACGTTTTGTTTTCTTAGCACACTTAAAAAATGTTTATTTTCTTAAAGTTTATCATTTCAACAATACACCACTCAAAAAGAAACAAAGAAGAAAAAGGTTTCCAATTGTTTATATTATTTAATTTGTAAACACTTAGTTTAAATTTTATTTTTAAAGCTTAATAGATTTTGAATACATTTTTAATTATTAAATTGTGTGAAAGATTTTTTTAGAAGTAATAAAATAATCAAACATGTTCTATAATCTCAGCATTATTTTTTCATGTACCTTTTGGAATTCTACCAAATGAAATTGGAGATAAAAAAGGTAACGGCATCAGACTTGGCAAAAAAGGATGACCAACACTTCAAAGGCTGAATTGGTGGCACTCACCGGAGGTGAAGGCAAAACTCCAGGGATTCACAAAATCTCTTTCTTGAAGTAGTTGCGGTGTGTCAATTATTCTTTTTCCGCAAATCTCTAATTAGGGTTCATAGTGTTGTTGCTTTTGTTGATCCTTATTGCCCCAATATTATTTCTGGAAGTGAATTGGGAGAATTAATTAGTCTATTGATTGTTGTTGGAAATCCTATTTTTTTAACTGTAAATAAATGCTGTGCTGATAACTGTATGTGATATTTTATTATTCTGTTTTAATTTTGTTTTAATTGTTGATTTAATATTTTTAGGTAATTGTTTATAAAATGATTTAAGAGTCCATTACTCTAAGTTCTAAGTACTATCAATATAATTGTTAATGATAATAAAATATCAGCTTCTGATTTATTAAAAAAAACCAACAATTGCGTTTTTGGTTGGGAGTTAGGCTAGCCAATTTTTCAATTTGATCTAGGGTTCAAATAGTCTTGTTTACCTAGGAGCATTTCCAGTTTTTTTTTTTTTTTTAATTTAAAATAAGAATGTGTAAATACACGCTTTCATTCCATAACCCAAATTAAAAAGAAAATCTACTGATATTTATATCTATACTTGTACTGATTAATTTACATATATTCTGTGTCAACTATGAAGATAAATTTCCACGCTGTCGAAATGGGAAGTATAATGTTAATCAACATTCTTCTTTGTCAGGATGTTTATTGGATAGAGTGCCAAATAAAGAGAAATATAGATTCAAAAGAAAAGGGAAGCAGTCTTCACGTGGCTCTTGTTGGTTTTAATTCATTTTTATTTCGCACTTGTTTCCAGTATTATGAGGCAATGCAAATGATTAAATCAAAAACTGATTAGCTGTCGATCTAAGCTGACAACTGGTTAATGAATCATAGGAGCAACGTTAAACTCCAGAAATTTTGTTTACCAAGAAAAAGCTTAATAGTTAGTGAACATAGTAATAATTCTTGCTGCAAACTATTCACAAGCATTCTCTGGTTATGAAATATTTACAAAAAAAGCTTGACAATTACAACTAACAACAAACTTGGTAATAATACTAGAAAAGCTTGCTAGCAAACTCTTCAAAATCCTTCTCCTCATGTGATGATGAAACTGCAGCAGCAAATTGCCTGAGTTCTGAGAGACTCCTACCTAGCTGTAAAGCTACTTTGATTTCGAACAACTCCCCATTTTCTTTTTTATGAGGATCTTCTTCCGTAATATTTAGTTCAATGCTCTCTTCCATGAGCTTAAAGAAACCACAATTTGCCCTATACATCTCAAACACCATCCCTACTTGCCCTCCATGCTCTAATGTGTTGACAACACTTGCCAAAGCTCCTCCAATAACCCCAAGCATCACAGGCCAAGATGAACTCACAGAACCCAAAGAGCACGAACCCAATGCTGCAAGGCCAGATAGTAGTGGACCACAAACTGCCAATACCTTGTTCAAGTTCAAAACTTCTTTACCCAACCTCAAGTACTCTGCCATGTCCTTCTTTCTCAAAATCATCACAATCTTTCTCATTTCAGCCTCCAACCTTGCATCCCATCCATTCTTCCCTTTCAGTTTCCCACCTAACTGTTCTTTTCCTGGACTCCTTTGCTTCTGTCTAGGCCACCAAACTGCTGGCTCCACGGTTCGAGGGAGTTTTTCAAGCATTGAGCCCAATAGTGGAAGAGGGAAGGCCCCGTCCAATGCAAACACTTTCTTCATTGCTTCATCAACATCATTCTCACTAGGATTCCCTAGAGAAAGCCTTGTTCTGAGTTCTCCATGAAGCTGCTTGAATAGCCTAGCAGCATTTCTCTGCTCCTCTGCAAGCTGTGATGGCTGAATTTTGTTCATGACCAAAATTAACCCTGTGGCTGCCATGTAAAGAATTGTGGAGGACACCTTCAAGGCCACAATTGGTGCTCCACCTGGACTAACAGCTGCTAGGCCAACCATAGCTGAAGCAGAAAGAGTGATCATATTAACAGATGTCATTAGAAGGTGGTTCCAGTTGTCACGCTGTGCTCCAATATTCTTGTGCATCTCCATTCTATCTGCTACTATCTCCATAATCAAATGAAGCTTGACCACCTCCATGGAATTTGGTGTGCTTGTTCCAGATGTTGTAGAACCGTTAGTGTTGATTTTGGAGTAGTAAGGATCCTCTTTTGCACGAGTTGTGGTGGTGGTTGAAATGTATTTATTTAGATAATCCAATTCTGCCATCACCAAACTTCTGTTAGGAAGCCTAGCAGTGGAGATCTTGTTGAGCTTGATCTTCGGCACTTTAATTGTGACAGCTATTCTTCTTGTACTGAAATATGAGAAAGAAGAACATTTGCTTGAAAGCATAGTGGTTCCCATGTGCTATTACCACCAGTGTGTAAATATTCAGTATTTCTGCTGTTTATGAGGGCCTTAACTAGTAATTATTAGGGTGTATGTGATTGAAGACACGTTTGGGATTGAGTTGTGCCACTTTCTCTTATAGCACATGCATAAGCAGGTGGTTGCACAACATGGTTCAACATCTGAGCATTGAAATCTACTTGTCCTTTCACTTTGGCTGTTTCTGCTTTTCTCCTTCCTATGCTGACTTTCAACAGAAATAACGAGTAAACCCTGCAAGGCTGTAATACCAACAAAAAATAAATTGTAAAATAAAATAACTCATGCCCTGAAGAAGAGTTTACCTAATGACCCTGCAAACAATTAAAAATGAACCTCTTGTTGAATGTTTTAACTTGCTTTTTTCACTACCAACAACCATCATATGATAATAATATCTGCTATAATAAAACATACACAAACCTCCAAAATAAACTAAAACATATGGTTATGGTTAATGGTTAATATTTTAGTGCATTCCCATGCATTTATTTAATCAAAACATTTTGGCAGAGTTTAAGAACGTATGACTCAAAGTCCATTTTTTTTTTCACATTTATTGCATTCTTTCACGTGGGTTGAGTAAAACTGAGTTTTCATAATTGATTACTGTAGGGTGCCGCGGTTGTTCACAAGATATAATCACTTTGAAATTAATGCCTACATATTTGTCAAGTATAACTCAAAAGGGTCAGAGGTTTCTTTTTCTGACCACTTCCTCAAAATCCCCACGCATTTGTGAGTATAACTTTATAACTTCAGTAAAATAAGGCAAATATTTCTCTAATGTTCACACATCCTTAACCTTTTTCAAGTTGAATACTGTACCTCATTTTTCAAGCAAATATTTTACCAGCTATATTTGTTATAATTTCATATATTGCCAACATATAAAAATAATAGTAAAAAAAATATTTTTAAGAATAAAATCATTAAAAATGTACAGTGTGATTTACAGTCAAATTTTGGTTGTTATATTCACATGTTGAAAATGTTTAATCAATTGGGATTATTTCGCATCAATTAAATTTTGATGTCAACGAATATGAAAGTAAGGATATTGTATTTAATCTAATCATATCGCAACTTCAACAAAAAAAGAATCATCATATCATGTCGTGTTCTTTCTATTTTCTAAATTTTGCTGGGACAAGTGTGTATATATTAATACTCATATCGTGTCATAGTCTTTCTAAATTGTTTTGTTGAAATTATGGTGTAAAAATATGATAAGTATATTAGTATAAACTAACTCAACTTTCAAATTTATAAGGCAACAAGTCAATGACCCCTTAGTTTTGGTATATGCACTTCGCTAACATCCATGAAAAGCCAGTGTGGATTGTCTCAACAAATTAGAAACCTAACCTAACACGAAGAGTTAGTTGTCTCAACTTCCACGTGACTTGAAACGGAACACGTGCCACACATCTTCCTCAGGATTCAACAAACATAGATCCTGACATTGATGCCCTTTCTTATAAAAGTGCATAAAATGCTCAATTTATGATACTACTATATTACTTCAGATTTTTTTAATTAGGTGTGTTAGTTATAACCTTTGACAAAGTTGCCTAGAACAATTAGCTGCTTGGTTATTGTTTTGTCTCCAAAATTCTTTTCACAGTTACAGGTGAGGATAAACTGTGTGTTCAATTTCATATAATTCTTTGGAATCATGTTAAAACACTAATTAAAGTGTTTTGAAGTTAATTTCTCCAATATGAATCTATAATAAAAAACTAATTCTGAATCTATAATTATTCTAAATTGCGCGACTTTAAATAAATTTTACATTGAAAAAAAAATTATACCAGATTTTTTTACTAACATGATTTGGTAATGAAAACATTCAAACATAAATTACAGAACTTTAAAATCAATTTTAAACATAATCAGTTTAATTGAAAATCAATTCAATCAACCTTGTCCAAACACATCAACATTCAAAAACTTCTATATTCCACTCAGGACAAGCTAAAAAGTATTGGCAACACATTAACTTAAACGGAAGATCTTCTTTTGATTTGTTTAAACTGATGGAAACTACTCTGCAAAGAGTAACAGTCTCCTAGCAAGCATATACTGAAAAGAGTGTAAACAGTATTCTTCTCTGCTTCAGGCTTTAGTCAATGCCAGAGATCGTGCTCGAAGATTTAAGTATATTGACCTAAAATAAAATACACATAATCAATGATCTCAATTTAGATGCTGTTATAGCAAAGGGAAATGGGAATGATCATTAACAAGTCAAGGAATCAGAGGAAAGGAAAACAAGAAACACGTGCCAGAAAAATGCTGCTACGCTTTGGAAAACAACACGGAAATGAAGAGGCAAGAATTTGTGATTTATCCACCCCACAACTGGCGAGATCTGCGGTTCAATTCAAGGGAGTTATAAATTCAAAAACAAAAACATAAGAATTGACCTTCCATTAAATTCTGTCATTTTCTACACTTGAAAGATAAATATTACCGTCCATGCAGTGTACTGCACTGATGGATAATCCTTCCTAACTTTAGCTTTCACATTCACCCAAGGTTGGCCTGAAATCCAATTTTCCATCATAAACATAAGCACACAATTCACCAACCAAGTATGTCATTCATTCTACACATCATGCTTAGAATGGTCTCATTTTTAAAAAAATAAATAAACTAATAGTTGAAAAAAAATGTCAGAGTTGGACATCCTATTTTTGCCACTGATGAGAATAATTCTTTTTGTCTGTTTTCCACATGTATCTTACTTGAATGTGAATAAAGAAGTTAGATGTTGAAAAATGACTAACCTTCAACAACTAATCCGTAGTAAATCATGAAAAGCAAATTGTTCCAAGGAGAAGATGTACACTGTTCAATCAGAACCTGCAAATAAAAAAAATCAATAAAAGAAGAATTAATTACAAAAGGATAAGTTATATGTACAAACTTTTCTATCATTTCTGTAGGGAAAGGTGGTATATAAAAACCTATCCATTTAATTACAAATAAATTCTTGAAGAAATATGATCAGAAATTACTTATAAGATTCAATTCATTTATAGCATTTTAAGTCAGCAGACATTTAATGCTGCAAAAACTGTAAGAAAAGCAGACTTACGACAGGGGTACCAGCTGCAATGCCTGAATTCAGGTCGTGATACATATAGTTAGAACTTGGAACAGAAGGATTTGCAGTTTTACCTTCTTCGCCACAGTTTTTGTATCTCTCTTTCCTTTGAAAATTTTGTCCAGTATTAAATGAAAAAAGTGTCCAAAGGGTCCAATATAACCGGCTCCAAAAAGCTGCATGCAATAAACGATTTATGCTTCGCAATGCTTAAATATAAGTATATAACTAGAAAAGGTGCAAGTCACTCATAACTGCAGTAGTAGTGATTAAATTAAAACAAAGGTTTAAGCAAGAAGCCTACTGGATTTGCTGCTATTTCGTCTATCTATTATGGCATGGCATAGTTCATCAAGATGAGCAGTAACATTTAAATTACTAAAAGACTCATTTCATAAGTAAATTTTGATCCTTAGTGTTATCTTGGTGGATGGAATTGCTGCATTGCCATAAGTAAATGTTTGAATTTTAAAGTTTCTCATATATTTAGTGAAGGAAATAAATGTGTGAGAAAGTTTAGTAAAAGTGGATATGAAGTAGGATTTTTCATTGATTTGATAGTTTGCGTCTTAAACAAGTTTTTTTTCAGAAATAGGTTTGAGTATGAGGTGCCAATCTAATTGGGATGATGTCATATTCTTGTAATGATGCTATCATGAGTGATATCATTCAAAATAAATAAATTCATTCCAGCATTTTTAAAAACAGCTTTTGTTAATAGAGTTCCGATTTTCTATCATACCAACCCCCCAATGTCCATCCGAAATAGTCAGATGCTTTATCTTTCCACATAAATATTAGAAGAACAAAATACACTCCTCTTTGAGATGCTTAAATTACATATTTTTCCCTTTTTATTTTAAAAACTACACTCCCCTTTCCACAATATCAAGGTGCACACACTTTATAGTTTGTATTAGACTTATTAATATTTTTGTTTCCTCTGATACGAAAATTGTGCGATTTTAGTTATCGTTCAATTGTGCCCATTGAACCCTTTCAGTATCCCCAATCTGCAATTTTAATCTTGGAGTTCCAATTGTATCAATTAGATCTCCTATACATCGCAATTGTTCGCTGTTTAAGGATTAAAACACACAATTGCAATAGTTAGGGGCAAAACTATGCAATTAAGTCTTTATTCCAACGTAAATGAGACTGCTAACTATGCAGAAACCTTGTACGACTGTGTTCTTTCCTTTTCAACTTTAAGATCACTTACAAGTTACAACTAATTTAAACCACCGATTGCATTCAATTAGCAGACTTAACAGATGCAATGATATTTTGAACACTTGTCAAGTCAACACTGAAATTTGGCTCAGAATCTTTATTTCATCTTTTTTAAAGTCCCAAAGTTTTAGTAGATATGCAAACCCAATTGCCAATAGTACCAACAACCATAAAAAAGAGCAAATTAACCCATAAATATAGCACATATTAATCTTTCAAGGGAGGGAAATTTAAGCATCACTCCTCAAGTCCACTGAAATTTACTCATATCAGAAAATCAGGCTATGATACTACTTAGGATTGGATAGAACATGATTAAACTAAATAAAAAAGGAAAAGGAAAAGGAACTCACCACTTTGAGAAGAAGACGTTTTAATTGAAGTTTCTGTATCCCAGAAAGTTTCTGAGACACAACATCGCTGATCGCTGATACTACACCTGCAGTGATGACCTAATTTGACCCCCAACGAAGCAGTCAACGAAAAGGGATGCAAAATAAAAAATAAGAAAAATTGAAAGTGAGAATGATGCAACGAAGAAGAGGTACCTTGGTTCTCAAAGGGTGTTCCTGAAGCTGTTTGACGTAATTGTTGAGTCCCTTCTTTACCAAAGAACCCATCTTGCTCCCACCCTTTGACTGAATAGCAGGTAACTGCGTCTGGGTTCGTCACTTTTGTGTATGTGTATTATCGTTCTTTTCCCAAAAATATATTGGAGACAAACATTAACCCACGTTGTTCTTGTTTCGGTTTTACTTTTTACACCCATGTCACATCCCCGTGTAACACATGGCTGTTTATTAATTATTATGAAATAAAAACTAGTAGTAACACCTATATAAATTATAAGCAAACTTAGTGACAAAATTAATAATTTAAATTTTTTTTATCATAAAAAATATATAACATATCATTTTTTTTTATAAAAAATTTCATGTTAGACACAACTATATAACTTGACATCTCAACTAGGCTGACATTCCAAGTAACAACAATCATCTGTCATTGTATGAAAAAAATATTATTAAAAAAAACACAAAAATACAAAAATATGAGAGAACTAGATCAAAATTCATATATTAACAAAAATGATATATAGGTAGACTATACATATTCATAAAGAATTCTAAGAAATGGAAGTCTATTATACCAATGAAATGATTCTTTATGTCAGCACACGCATTCCTTTCACAAAAAATATGAGTAATCCTAAACCTGATTGTCCCACAAAAATTAAGACAAGTATTCCAAGAAATAATATATAACATATCATTTAAAATCAATGTTAATTTCTAAAATGTTTATCTTATTTTATATTTGTATGATATGTCATAGGTGTATAATAATTGCTCGAGATTTTCAGTATTGATTTAGCATTAACAATTTTGTCATGTATAATTATAATTGATTTAAAGGTTAAAATTATTCTTAAAGACCGAAATTAATTATTAATTAAAGATATACTTCAATGTTTTAATTCCGAGTAAACACGACCATGTCTATTTTAGCAAAAATATGTTATTTTTATATTCCTAACATTCTTTTAGCGTTTTTACGGGTAACTATAGTTAGTTTGGTCTTAAAAATGAAAATTAGTAATTAAAATAATAAAAATATTTTAAATTAATGAATTAGATTATTTTTAGGTATTAATTCAGTTAAGTAGTGTATTTAATATTTTTAAATAAATACATTTGTGCCATAAAAAAGAGAGAAATTTTTAGTTGTATACTTATGAATTATTCCAACACATGCTCCTGCTCCAGTACATTAAAGAAGACATTAGCAATAAGTTGTCTTAGTTCATACATACATACATATATATATATATATATATATATATATATATATTATGTTTTTTACATAGTCAACTTTAACAGGTATCCTCGGCAAAAGCAAACACAATAAAATATAATTAGACAGGCAGAAGGATTGTAAAGAAAGTTGTGGTTAATAAAAAAAGATAAGTGGTTGAGTTATTTATGGGAATATTCTAAGTCACAAAAAGTTAAGCACCACAATTGTAATGTCTAAAGAAGATTTTCAATAAAGTGCCATATGTGTTATACAAAAGTAAATTAATCATTTTTCAGTTGTTCACCTTTTAGTGTTGCATTCAAATGCAAATACACTTTGTTTAATACCAATTACCAGAAGAAACTCTATATTTGATGTAGATATCATTATCATGCTCACGATACTTTAATGCTGTCCAATAAAAATAAAGGGAATAATATATATGTAAGAAAATAATACTTAGAAAAAAAAAAACACTTTGGTTGATGTTACAGTTCCTAATTCTTTACATACCCACTAATTGATTACTAAAACCCTTGTTTAATCAGAATATTGAACCTCAACAAATATCCCAAATTTTGATTTTAAACTTTTGCTTCTGCTTAGAAAGTTTTCCATTTTACGATAAAGTAGAAATAATTAAGTACTTTCATCATTAATAAAATAATACATGCAAAAATTTAATAAATCTAATAAGATCGTAAGTGATGTGAAGAGTGTGGTTGAAATTTTAATTTTTTTAATTAATAACTTATTAAGATTACAAATTTATTTTTATATTTAAAAACTAATTAATTTTATATATACTTATTTTAAAATTAAATAATAGTAATATAATTATTTAAATATTTAAATAATAATAATTTTTAAAACATTAATTTATAAAATAATAATAAAATTATAAAGAATAATATTAATTAAAATAAAATTTTAAAATAATGATAATAAATACAAAACAAATAAATTAAAATAATTAAATAAATTTATTAAATAATAATAATAATTTATTTTATTTTATTTCTATCAAATAATTAATATAATCAAATATGTTATAGAATTTAGATACTATTCATAATCAATTATATATTTTATTACAATTATATATAATAATTTTTTTTTATTATAAATATACTTAATATTTTTGTTTTGTAATATAATTTTTTTATCGACAATAAAAAATAAATTAATGTGAACCACTTTTAACCCTTACACATAAATTTTGTAATATAATCTAATTTATTTTTTGTCTCATTTTTATTTTTCTTTGCCTTCAGCGTGTTAAAACCAAATTTTGAATAAATTGAAAAAATCATCAATATTAATGTATCTTTCCATAATCACTCCATATAAAAGAAACATAATCTTTATTGTTCATGTGGATATCCTTTCTCACACTTCACTTCACACAATACCCATCACTTTATTCAAAAATTCCATTATAAAGATATGAGTTAAGAGTTGAAATTAAAATTGAAGAGCAATAAAAGTTTTCATAGATGTACTTGTTAGTCTTAAATATTATAATATTTCTTTCCTAAATCATCTAATATTTAAATATTTAATTCATACTTTTAATATTTTAGTATACTTGTTAATTTATGTAACTTAAATTAATTATTTTATTATTTTCTATCTTTTTTGTTTTGTTGATGGTTGTTTTATAATTATATTAATGATGTTAACACATGTATTTAAAATATTTTAAATTTCTTTTCTTCCAAATCTCTAAAATGTTGAAGAGGAAGTAAATTGGATGAGGGAAATTTCGTTTTCCATCATTCTACTTAAAAAATTAAACAAGAATAAAATGCTAATATATGTTAATTTTATCTTTACGAATGTTAATGTGATTTTATTTATTTATCACATACCACTTTTGTAACCGTATAGATTTAAACATTGATTTATCAAATATCAATTTGAGTGATACTGAATTTAATCCTTTTAAATAATATCTCAAGTTCAAATTTTATAGATGAAAAAAAAACGTAATTAAAAAGAGAGAAACTCCACTAACATAGTCCGTCATGTTCGTAAATAAATTAATTATTAACTAAAAAAAACTGATAAATATTCCATTTCATGGTTAAGTAAGAAAAATGTCAATTTATCATATTATTATCTAAGATTTAATTCTTTTTACTGGATTCAATCCTCATGGTGAATTTTAACAAGCATGATATTTTCTTTAGAAACACGAAAAAAAACATGAATCAATACTAAAGAATTGAAAGTTCAACTCAGCGTATTGAAAAAGTAAATCAGGCATCAATGGTGTAGAATAATTTTCTTCCATATTCCATATAATAAATTTATTAGTTTTTATAATAGTTATCTTAAAACTCATCCAAACAATACTTTCTGAATTGTGAATGTAAAATTACTTAACACCATATAGATAACCCTTAATTTGTTTATCAATTTTTTTTAAAAAAATACAACTCCTTACACAATAAAAAAAAAAATAGTCAATATCTGCAAATTGACACATTGGCTAATTAATAAATGAAAAGAAAATTGTTGTTTTATGAACTTATATTCAAATTTCTTTGAAGTCATTCTTAGCATCTCCCTGAGCTAGATTCCTTGGTCCCCAAGGTTAATTAATTAGTTGTAATGTATAATAAGTATAGTCTATTCAGCAATAGTAACCCTTTGAACCGTGTCTTAATTTATTGGTCTCTTTAGCACCATCCCTTTCACATCCTAGTTATTTCATAAAATTAGCCAAGGGTGTGCCATATCTTTTCTATAGAAAAAATACTTCTATTTTACAGTCCATTTTAATAAAATAATAATAAATATTTATATTTTATATTAAAATAATATAAAAAAATATGATTAAAATAATAATATATTGAGTTGTAAAGGAGAATTTTTTTTTTTTTAATGGTACGAACATAGCATCCCTCTTTTCTATATTGCTACAAAAGAAAAGCAATACAGTTTTCAATTAATTTAAATTTTGAATAATGAATAAAATTGTTTTGTGGAAAGATAAATATTTTTTTTTATCAAATGAAAAAAAATTATTAAAAAAAAATAAAAAAAAATGAAAGAATTAGACCAAAACCCATATATGATAACAAAAACGATATATAGGTAGACTATACTTACTCATCAAGAATTCTGATAATAGACTAGATCAAAGCCTACACTACAATAAAATCATGAAATAGAAACCAATTTTTAGAGACCAAAATAATTAGTTGTAATAGTAACTAAATTAGAGACCATTTTAGAAACTAAAAAAAAATTGGTTTATAAATTAGTTTCTATTATTGTTAAATAGTTTCTAAATTGGTATCTAATTAGCAACCAAGGTTTTCGAAACCAAATTTAACAACTAAATAATTGATAGTTAAAACCTTGGCTACTAATTAGATACCAATTTAGAAACTATTTAACAATAATAGAAACTAATTTAGAAACCAAATTGTTTTTTAGTTTCTAAAATGGTCTTTAATTTAGTTACTATTTCAAGTAATTATTTTGGTATCTAAAAATTGGTTTCTATTTCATGATTTTCTTATAGTGCTATTATATAAATGAAATGATTCTTTATGAATAAATCATAAATTAGTCAACTTTTAAACACATGCATTTTCTTTCCACAAAATATGAGTAATCTTAAATCTGATTTTTCGAATATTAATTAAGAAAAGATTTCATCTATTACAAAAATATTTGTTTTCAAACATAAATAAATATCTTTTTCAAACATAATGGTTTTGCCAAGCATGAGATATTTCGGAGCATCTTCCTTAGCACAGTCTTATTTCAATTCAACTCTGCCATGCATTCTTATAACCCAACGACGAAAAGTTGTCGTTGCTCCGGGCCACCTTTCCTGTTATACTGTCCTTGACTTTTAACAATGGTCAATCATCCAAAAACACTCAATTATATTTATCTTGCTTCAAACTAACATCATAATTCTATTCTGAAATTTCCTTTTTTCGGATCAAAAACTTTGTGCTAGATTTTTCTATGTAAGACCAGCTAATATCTTAAGCAATTACTTACATTACTGCTGCCATTAACAAACATTTATTTATTTTGTAGAGTCTCTAAAACCAAATTTCATCCTGGAAACTACTTTTCCTTATTCTTGAAATCTTAATTTTCTCATCTTAAAGTCCACCACACGAACTATTGTGTGATGAAAGTTCAACTGTGCGGGGCAATTTAGGCTATTATTGTAAGGTTAAAGAAAATTCCACGTCAAAGACTACGTATCCAAAGACGCAATACTTATTATTTAAAAAATTTCATCATTTATATTCTATAAATTAAACTTCTTTTTAGTTGATATGTAATTTTTAATGTTGAGTTATATATATTTTGAGTATGGGATTAAATAAGAAAGATATGTTTAGAAAGTAGGATTAAATATTTATAGATAGTCTACCAGTTAATATTAGATAACCTAAGTTTTGATATTATATTTGGAAGTGACTCTAAAATTAACTTCTTAGTTGATAATTTTCTTCAGCTATATATTGTAAATTTTGGATGTGGATCTCTATGAATATACTGATTGAATATTAGAAATAATTAACTGAAATAGGGGAAAGTAGAAAACGTAGTCATGGGCTTTACTGTATGCAAATTGTTTCGTCTTCGAGTGACGCAGTGCAGCCTTGTGGTTTTACTACGTCGCATGTTGTGACCTAAAACAAACCACAAACAAGGCTGGGAATTTTGAACAGAGACCATGTCAATAAAAACTGGTCAATCATGGGTTTCCTTATTTAATTTTGACTCTTTCCCCTCTCCTTTGGTTTCATCATTATAAATACTTAGATAACGCATCTAAATAATAACTCCATACAACTATTTCCTCATCAACCACCCTACTTCCTAAACCCACAACCCAAATATCACCCACCAAACAAAAACAAACAAACTTCAAGAACCCTTCATGGCTTCCATACAAACCTCGTCTCTACTTTCTTATTCTTCCTTGTCTTCAAGGAAAATAATAAATGCTGCAATTCACGTCCCAAAACTCCCAAGAGTTGATGTTTCAGTGCCAAAGATACGTACTATAAAGAAGGCTGAGGAATTCAAACCCAGAGACAAAACCCCATTGTCAGAGAAGAATATGCAGCTACACGATGATATTGATGAACAGCAGAATTCTTCAAACTATCATGCCCTTGTCCAACTCTATGCAATCCTGGAAGCTGTGGCTGATAGGGTTGAAATGCACAATAACATTGGCCAGCAACGTGATAACTGGAACACGCTGCTTTTGAACTCCATCAACATGATTACACTCACTGCCACAACCATGGCTGGTGTTGCAGCCACGTGTGGTGCAGGTGCACCACTTTTGGCTTTGAAACTTTCTTCTGCGCTGTTGTTTTCAGCAGCCACTGGGATGCTCCTCGTCATGAACAAGATCCAGCCATCTCAACTCACGGAGGAACAGCGGAATGCTTCTAGATTGTTCAGGAATCTTCAGAGCGAAATCGAAACCACAATTGCACTTGGGAACCCTACCGAGGAAGATGTGAAGGGTGCAATGAAGAGGGTGTTGGCGCTTGACAAGGCTTTTCCACTTCCCTTGTTGGGAGCTATGCTTGAGAAATTCCCTCAGAAGTTTGAGCCTGCTGTGTGGTGGCCGTCCCAACTTCGCGAGGGAAAAGGAAAGTCGCAGAGAATGGGAAAAATGAATGGATGGAGTAGGGAATTAGAAATGGAAATGAGGGAGGTTGTTGAGGTGGTGAAGAGAAAAGACAGTGAGGACTATGAGAGGCTTGGGAACATGGCTTTGAAGATCAACAAGACCTTGGCCATTGCAGGTCCTTTACTCACAGGAATTGCAGCAGCAGGATCTGCACTTGTAGGCAATGATTCTTGGTTCTCATTAGTGCCTCTCATGGCTGGGTCATTGGCTGCAGTAGTTAACAGTTTTGAGCATGGAGGGCAAGTAGGCATGGTTTTTGAAATGTACAGAGCCTCTGGTGGGTTCTTCAAGATGCTGGAAACCTCTGTTGAATCAACTTTGCAAGAGGAAGATTTGGAGAGAAGAGAAAACGGGGAGCTGTTTGAAATGAAGATGGCTTTGAAGTTGGGAAGAAGCGTGTCACAACTGAGGGAACTTGCTTCTAAATCAGCTTCCTATCGCATGGAAGGAGTGTTTGAAATAGACGAATTTGCCAGCAAACTATTCTGAGAGCAAACATTTGTTGAATACTTGTTCTTTCATTCTTTTTGTGCAGTTACCTGATGTAGAAAAGGAGCTTAATTAATTACACTAGTTTATGAGAACCAGAATCGCAGTGTTTTTGGTCTTACGTTTCAGAATTTGTTCTTAAAACATTTGCATTTTAGATATAATTGTTTGATACAGATATACAATTTTTTATAATTCTTTTTTAGTATAATTGTGACTACAAGTATAAACATTTTTACGTCATTCAATAAAAAAATCTTGAAATATTTTTAAAAATAATCAGAACAAGATTTAATAAGTGTATCATATAGTATTGATATAAAAAATAATACGTCACATTTAAATGTAGAATTGAAAAGAATTTAAAACATTAATATTAAAAACACATAAAAATTAGAGAAATATTTTTACTAACTAGCTTTTCTATAAAATCTCTAAAATAATTAAGTACTCTCTAATAGTATAGGAGAATATACATTTTTTTTTCTATAAAATAGGAGACATGACATTTATATGCTTTCTGGCTCTCAATACGTTTTAATAATATATATATATATATATATATATATGTATAATATTTTTTTAATTTAAGTATATTCGTGAGATCTTATATATATTAAGCTATAATGTTTTAATGCTTTTTTTATAGAAAAAGTTTCAATGATATACATATAATAATACTTTTTTAAATATAATTGAGGAATTAATATTTTAATTATAAACAAAATTAATTAATAAAGTAGAAGTTATTTAGTTTTTTATTAAATAAATTTATGTGAGTTACGGTACTCTATTACATTGTGAGAACGATTATGCTAGTTAGAAGGAGAGATGACGAGTTTAGAGACACTTATATAAAAAAATATTGTGAGAACACTTGAATTCTTTGAAGTTAAGATAAAATATCTATGTTTTAGGTAAATAAAACTGAAGATGCCATGCTATTAATAATTGTTATGGATGATAACATGGGTTGAGTCCGGCGGGCTGACCACCATCATTTAGGTTGGCCATGCTAGTTTTTTTAATGCAATGGTTTTTTTTCAATTTTTTCATTATTATTTTTTATATATTTTTATTTATTTCTGATTATTAATTACAATTATTATATATGTTATCATAATTATTGACTCAAACCCAAGTTCCTTCCGTTACCAAAGAAGTTTTAACCACTACATCAGACAAATTCTTTTGTCATATTATGATTTTTATTATACTTATCATTATTACTAATATCATTTATATCATTAAAATTATTAATATTAATATTATTACAATTATTAAAAATATTTAATCCAAATTCATACGTAAAAATTCATATGTAATGCTCACTTTACATACAGAACGCTGACTTTACATACGGATCCAAATCCGTATGTAAAAATTGTATGTAATGCTGACTTTACATACAAATCTAAATCCATATGTAAAAATCCGTATATATATAATGCTTATGATACACTTAATTTTAAAGCTCTCAATCATACGAAACCTATTGGTACACTTAATTTTAAAGCTCTTAAATTTTCAATGTATTATTAATAACATAACTCCTTTCAAATTATATTTTTTAAGAATTTGAAATCTTAACAGCATTAAAAAAAATTATAATCAAAGGATAAAACTATTCTTTAAAAATTTATTTCTATTTATAACTATATTATTTGGTGAAATAAATTTTGTGTACATTTTTATTTTTGAATTGTATCATATAAACTCCTCAGGTGAGTTTGGTTATCCTTAAAATGATTCATATTTATTAATTTTTTATTGTTGATAAAAAAAAAAAAAACATAAACTCCTCATGTGAATAGAAATAAATAAAATATGAGTAATTTTTTAATTGAAATGCATTTTTAAATTTATACCGAATTTTATCTAGAAAGGCATTTTGAAATATATATATATATATATATATATATATATATTACAAAACAGTTTAATTAATTTGAATTATATATTTAAATAATAATATTGACATTTTTGCTTCTCTGATACCCGCACAGCTTTTTAAAATACGGTCAAAAGTTCGAACTAATTTTAATTTTAACACTTATTTAAACTATACAATTCATATCCAATCTTGTTTGTTGTTGTTGAAAACTACTGCTCTCAAACCTTTTTCCCACACAAAGAGATACTCTATCCTTTGTCAAAGTCGCAGGTATAACTTGGGAAATGATATTTGTCGACATCTACTATTCTACCCATTGTTCTAATCTATCCACAATAACCCCTCAAAACCTGGAAAAAGGGATAAAGCTTTAGGAACGGCAAAACAAATCATATAAAACTAAAAACAGCTAAGCACATTCATATATTATCGTGTTCAAATCTAAGACTTAAACAATAAAGTGACAAAATAATAATAAACTAAAAAACAAGTTCATAAATGCGGTATGACAATAACTTAAAGTGCTTCTGCTATTTATGCTAATATTAGTATAAGTGATCTGTTATATTGGGTGTTGTGATTAGGTTGAGTTTGAATCCTGGCATCTAGCAATAGAATAACTTTTCGTGCATGTAGTAAATTTGGAATCCAATATCAAAACTATTTTTTTTGTGTGTGTGATGTAAGATTGCAAAGTTTTTGTTTGAAAAACATGACCTCTTCTCTTATACAAGGCTAGAATATTTCTTTAATATAAATACTAAGATTATTATAAAAATTTATTGTACCCACTAACAATAAGTTTTTTTTTATCAATAAAAAATAAATAAATAATATATTTTAAAGATACTTTAACCCTTATAAAAAATACAAATAAATATTTTCTTACAAATTAATGCCCTTAACGACTTTATAAAACTTGTTAACCTTAATATCATCTATCATTATAATATCATTTTTCTATGTGATATTTTATATATAATTTCGTATATTTTAAACAAATATAGTAAAACTATTTTTATTTAAGATAATTTTTATTATTAATAAAAATTTATAAATTATTTTTTATATTGGTAATTAATTAGATTAATGATTAAATTAAAATTTAAAGTAATAAGTAACTAAAATATTAAGAACTAATATTATATATTAATTTAAAAATTAATTTATAATTTTATTAATAATAAAAACTAATTTATCTAATAATAATTTTTTAATTTATATTTTTAATATTAATTCTAATTTAATAACGTTTTTGTAATATTTTATTGTTAACATAATAGAAAACTTTCTCCCATTCCTGTCAGAATATGAGATTTTTCTATTAATAAATATAAATAAAGGATTCAGGGTAAATATATACAAACAGAAGTTGACCATAAGAATTCCTCCCAAAAAAACTATTGTTCACTCATTTTACACATATCATCATCCCCTCAATCATATCCCATACAAAAATATTTAGTTGATCACAAGTACCATCTTTTGTGAAATGAAAATTAATGTTAAATAAAATTAGAGTAAACACTTATTCTCATTTTTTAAAAACATAGGAGGTGAAAAATAAGTCCTGAATTATTATTTTTGTAACATTTAGGCTTTTAAGGTTTTCTGCGGTTAGGCATGTTAGTCCTTGTGTAGGATTTGTTAAAAAAATTGCTGGTCAAATTTAAAGTTGACCGGTAAGTGCAAATGTGTCATTTTTATTTTCCATTTTTGTAATTTTCTTTTAGTTTTGCTGAGATTGCACTTTTTGTATATCATATACTAATGCAAAGTATTTTCAGACTTTAACCCCCAAAATTGAACAAAAAAATCTAACTTTGTATTTTCATATTTCTTATTTGAAGAATTTTATCAAAAAAACTCAACTCATATATTGAATTCAACCATAATGTGCTGGACAACTAGTACGATCTCTGTGTTGATTACTTGCATCATATCATTCAAAATTACAATTTTTTTTTATAATCACATTACAACTCTTAATATTATTATTTTAATATTTTTTATATCATTTATTATACATATTTATATCTAAATCAACGCATAAAAAAATTTATAATCTCTCCTAAACTTGTCAAATCTCATAGTTATCAAACTATATTCTTTCTTTAAAATTTTCTTCCATCAACAATTTCTCCCATTTTGGCTAGTTAGAGTTATTTTTGTTAGGGCGACAATTTTAAATTTATTTTTGGTATTTATGCGTCATTTTAACTTTTATTATTTTGAAATTTTTGTAATTTTTTTCTTTTGATTTCAATTTGGCATTTTTTTCAACTGGGAGGGTTTGTGAGCATGAAATATTTAATGTTTTTATGTCAATTAATTACAACTGTTTTTGGGTCAATCATAATAATTTTTAACCTTTCCTAAAATTGACAGCTTAACAGAAAGGCTAAATTAAACACACAAAAAAGATGAAATATATATAAAAAATATAACAAAGAGGTTAGAAGACTAAATAAAAAATTTTGAGAGTAAAAAAATGTTTCTTTAGCCTTTGAATGAATGAGTAGACAGCATGAACAATTGCTTGTGATTGTAACCCAGTACATGTTGGCACACAAGACCAAAACTGAGTACAAGTTGAGATCTGTTTGCAAAATCCTTAGATTCAATTATCCAATGTTAAATAATATTTTTACGTTTGAATTGACCTGAAATGCATTTTGAATTCAGAAGTCACCTTCAAGACCAGATTAACTTAATTATTAATCAATTCTATTGCAGCCAATTGATCATATTTCAAATATTTTTTCTTTCTGACCTAGATTAATTTCATTATTAAATTTGATTACAGCCAATAAAAAGACACTAGGGAAACAGTCCAAGGACTTACAATTTCAAAGGATGAAGAAATAAGTAAGCATTATTTTCTTGTATTAAGAACGAAGTAACAAATAAACTGACATGTCTATGATTCCACTTATTTTAAATAAATAAGATATATTTTGGATATTAAAATATACCAATAGTCGTCTGTTAAAAAATTGTACTTAATTAACACAATGATAAAATTAAGTATATTTGTAACAAATAAAAATTAAATTACAATTTAACCGTTAATATTTTAATCAACAATTATAAACACATTTCATATTCTTTTAATCCTAATTATAAATATTTTCCAACAAAATAAATGAATGTCATGCTCCTTTTTCTTTTCATTATTTTTAGAAGAATGCTATAAATAGTACATCCGGCACTATCCTTCTATTTTTTTTTATTGGATGGAATTTTATTAAAGATAAGTAATTTGAATAGAGCTATTTTTTTTAAATTTAATAACACTTTTTTTGTTTTATTAGATATAATCACTGAAAATAATTAATTTTATGCTGACTTGTTAATAAGGAAAAAAATTCACGAAAATTGGGTGTCAAAACCATACAGGTGAAGAATTTGTCCGATTTACTTTTCAAGACGAAATTAAGAATAAATTTGCAGCGATTTGACCTTTGTGATATATTTTATTTATTTATTTGTGGGAGAGGAGATGTCAAAATCATCCTCTTTATTCTTTATTCAAACTCCACAATTGATAAGTTATTTAATAGACCAGGTAAAAAGGAATGAGTATTTGTTAAAATTCTTAGGATGACGATATATTGCACTATTGAAATGTAAGATACGAGAAAAAAATTGAGACATACCAACTATATTCAAAATATGAAGAAAATATAATTTTTCTTTTTAAATGTACAATTAATTTTATTTTTTTTTAGTTTGAGATTTCACAATTTTGAAACAGCTTTTTTCTTATAGACAAAGAAAAGAATAAATTAACAGCTTTTGTAAATACTTATTAATTATGTTTTTTTTATAAAAGCTTTTATATTATGAATACTATATTAACTACTTCATTCTTATTTTTTTATAAATATACAAATTATTTTTTAATAATCATACTGTCTCTAAAAGTGAATTGTCGAGTGATTGGTAGATATTGTTTATATTTTCTTGATAAATTCACTTATAAGAATAATATATGGCCATTAAAAAAATGACTTCTGTATTTATAAAGAAAAGAAAAATGAAGGGTAAAGTAGTAAATATAAAGTAAGTGTAAAAGATTAGTGATATCAAAATATCATGATTTTTCTAATAAAGGAACGTTATTTCTATCTTTTAAACTAACATTACTAACAATAAATTATTAAATATAAATTAATTTTAGAAAAAATAATTATTATTATATTGATGAAATTAGATACTATTTTAGAGATTAAGAAAATTATTAATATTTAAAGTAATATTTATTATTAATAAATAGTTTTTAAATTCGTATCTAATTAGTTATCAAGATACTAATTTTAGAATATAAATAATTGATAGTTAAAACCTAGTTAATTAGATACCAATTTAGAAACTATTTGTCAATAATAAAAACTACTTTAAATACCAATAATTTCTTTTATATAGTATTTAATCTAATCAATATAGTACCTAATTATAGTATTTTAAGCGAAATATAATTTACATTGGTGTATAGATTCGTTGGTTTGTGTGAGGATGATCTCATGATGTATTGTGGGTAGTCTTTGGGTTAACTAGGAGAGTTCTGTATAGACAGACATGTGAGTAAGTCTAGTCACAAAAAAAAAACCGTCTAGTGAGAGAGGTTATGGTTTAGTTCATGTATAAGGGTTTGATCATTTCTAAAGTGGTTTATATTTATTATTTTTTTTATTGTCGGTAATTTTTTTTTTATAATTTTCCTTTCTCAAATTTTATACTCAATTGCATCCTATAAAACTCTATAAATTATATTAAAAATTTCACTATTTTTCTTTAAATTTAAAATAAATTTATCATGAATTCCTATATTTCATTCTAAAATCTTAAATAATTTTTTTAATAAAATATTATATTTGATATAATATTTTTTTACATTTTAATTCTTTAATATTCTCTGTTGGAAATTGAGAATTGAGAACTTTATAGTTGGAAGATGTAAAATAAAATATTATCTCTATTAGAAGAAATTTTATCAATCTCTCTAAAAAAAATAATATTAATTTGTTTTTTTAGACAAACCCTTTGGGTTATTTGTTTGATGCTATTACAGCATGTTGCTTCCAATTCGGCAAAAGAAGCATATAGAACTAGTTTTAAATTTAATATTTCCAATATGTAAGAAAAAGCCTTTAGTCTCTCAAATAAAATTTGATGAGACAATTGTTTAATTTGGGAATGAATAAGAGATATTAACAACACAACATCTTAATAAATTTAATATTCTCACTACAAGAAAATCATGAAATAGAAATCAATTTTTAGATACCAAAATAATTAGTTGCAATAGTAATTAAATTAGAGACCATTTTAGAAATTAAAAAAAAAAATTTGGTTTCTAAATTAGTTTCTATTATTGTTAAATAATTTATAAATTGGTATCTAATAAGCAACAAAGGTTTTAGAGACCAAATTTAGAAACTAAATAATTGGTAGTTAAAACTTGGTTGCTAATTAGATATCAATTTAGAAATTATTTAACAATCATAGAAATTAATTTAAAAACCAAATTTCTTTTTAGTTTTCAAAATGGTCTCTAATTTAGTTACTATTGCAACTAATTATTTTGGTCTCTAAAAATTGGTTTCTATTTCATGATTTTCTTGTAGTGTCTCACAATTCAATTGAGTTTGATTGGAACTGATTTTCATAAAGAAGTATGAATATGGGTACTTTTTTATTCTTTATCAAAGTTGAAATGATATTGTCACAACTATACATATAGTTTGTTAAGAAGTAAATTCAACAATATTGTGACTTGGTTCTTAAGAAAGAGAGATTTAAGAGAGTTGAATGAATCATTGAACTCTTTAATTTTTACATAGATTCAAAAGGAAGAAATGTAACCAAAGAATATGAGTATAACAAATTAATTGACTATAATTTAATAATGATTGAAGTTCTCACAACTCAAAGACTATTGAGTGTTGAAAGTATGAAAAACCTAAACATTACAAAAATCAATGCAAGAATGTATCAGTGAATCAAGATGCTAAGATTTAGACGACTATTATCTCTTAGAATGATATTATATATTAATATATTCTTTATAAAATAAAATAAAATCTTGAGTGTTAGCTTGTGGATAGTCTTTGGATGTTATTTCATAGAGAAAATTCTTTAATAATTATGTTTGTCCCTGGTAATTTTGAAAAAATTTAGAATACAAGATAGAAAAAAACTTTATTCCAAATCAGAGGAGTGAACATTCATTCATTATGATAAAGATGTGTTTAAGTATCATCTTTGAAATAATGAAAACAAAATGATAATTTGAACTATTTTCAAAATTTCATAAAATTAACTTATATTTTTTTAATCAAGAACAAGTATTTACCAAGATGTGATGTAACTAAGAGAATTTCATGTTTACTATTAACCCTAGTTAGATCAATCAAACTCCTCAATCTAGCTTGAAGAAGATTATTGAAGTTTAAAGAAAAATAAAATAAAATATTATATTATATCAAATAATACTATTGAAAAAATATTAAAAAGTTAAAAAAAATAATAAAAAATATTATTTACTGTATTATTAATATCAGACAATAGATATATTTTATATTTTCAAATTAAATATAAAGGTTAATCTAATTATTTTTATTTCCTTTTCTCCATTGTAAAATCTATAATCCTGTAATCTATAGGTATATATTTACACAACACAAAACGATGTAAAGGGTATAAAAGGGAAGTTTATTCCGCGTTTTTGTGATTGTTAATTTCAATGTAAAACGAAAGTATACCGAACAACGTTAGCATGATGTTAAGACCTGGCCATTGGGTACAATATTTGAACAGGAAGTGGTCAACCTGACATAAGCAAATATGTGTTTGTGGACCCAATCAGCTCCTTAATTTTTTTCTCCCCATCTACCACCTTCTCTTCTCTTCCACCTTATTATATATACACCTACCTAACCTTCACAATTTCTTCATTCAACACCTTTCACAAACTAAACACAAAATCTTCCAATCTCACCTATACAACATGTCTTCCTTACGGGTTTCCATACTAAACCCTTTACATTCTTCTTCATCATCTTCTTCTTCTTCTTTGAAGAGAATCAATTGTTCTATCAATGTCCCTAAACTACCCGCTGGAGTCTCCTTTTCAGTTCCCAAAGTAGCATCATCTAGGAGAAGTATGGTTGAGGAATTTGGAAAATTCACAGTCACAGACAATTATAAATCCTCTTTTGCGGAAAAGAATGACACCAACAAAATACTGCACGATGGTGATCTATGTAACACTATAAATTCTGAGGCCATTATTCAACTCTACGCAATCTTGGAGGCTGTGGCTGACAGAATTGAAATGCATACCAACGTTGGAGAACAACGCAACAATTGGAACACCCTCTTGTTAAACTCCATCAACATGCTAACGCTCACGGCCTCAACCATGGCTGGTGTTGCAGGCACAGGAAGTTGTGAAGGTGCACCACTTTTGGCTCTTAAACTATCATCTGCTCTTTTGTTTTCTGCAGCCACTGGGATGCTACTTGCTACCAACAAAATCCAACCCTCACAACTTGCCGAGGAACAAAGAAATGCTGCAAGACTTTTTAAGCAGCTTCAGGCACAGATCCAAACCACAATCGCTGTTGGAAATCCCAGTGAAAATGACGTGAGGGGTGCTATGGAGAGGGTTTTGGCGTTGGACAAAGCTTATCCAATGCCTTTGTTAGGAGGAGCAATGCTTGAAAAGTTTCCTGAAAAGTTTGAAGCTGCTAGATGGTGGCCACAAAGTGGATTGAACATTAAGAAAGCACAGATGAAAATTAAGAAGAATAATGGATGGAATGTGGAGTTGGAAGAGGAAATGAGGGAGGTTATGGAAGTGGTGAAGAGAAAAGACATGGAAGACTATGAGAGGTTGGGGAACATTGCACTGAAGATAAACAAGGGTTTAGCTATTTCAGCACCTTTGCTCACTGGAATTGCAGCATTAGGGTCTGTGTTATCAGGAGACGGTTTCGTTCCTGTGGTGGCAGGGGCCTTGGCTACAGTGGTGAATGCTTTTGAGCATGGAGGGCAAGTTGGAATGGTGTATGAAATGTACAGAAACTGTGGTGGATTTTTCCAGCTCTTGGAAGAGACAATTGAAGCCACAATTGAAGAGAAAGACTTGGAGAAAAGAGAAAATGGGGAGCTGTTTGAATTGAAGATGGCCTTGCAATTGGGAAGAAGTGTATCAGAGCTGAGACAACTTGCTTCAAAATCTGCTTCATGTCGTATAGAAGAGAGGGAGATAGATGAATTCGCTAGCAAACTCTTCTAAGATGAAACATTTTTATTTTTATTTTTTTTGTTTAATTATTTACATACCATTCTCTTCATTTTTGAAATGTATATAGTGGATGTATATTATCTAACATGAAAAAGTGCGAGGTTATAGTTTGATGAAAGTGTAATTTTATTGTATAAGATTTGAGGTGTATGGAATGATGCTTAGTTCACATTACTTTTAATAGATTTGCATTCTCCATTACATTTGTAGGATATTAGATCAGAAAGCAGAAAAAGAAAGGAATTTATTATTAGAAATTAAAAGAAGGATGTAAAATAATTAAGAGTGGTTTACTAGGCGAGGCGTGGAATAATTTATTTGAACATATAGTAAATCATTGACTATTCTAGTTTTGAATTAAATATCAATAGAAACATACCGTTCCCAACAGAACCAACTTATTGAATTTGGAAAACGTCCTGTTGACAATTTCTTATTTCGATATATTATAAACGTTTTCTTGTCTCCTTTTATTGTCTCATTCTTCAATTTTGGAATATATATATATCTCGAAAGCTATTTCATTTTGCAAATTATAGTGATAAGATATTTTCTCTGGTTAAAAAAAAATAACAAAAGAAATATAATTTGGTTATAGTTTGCCGGAGGAGAAACTTGTGCACTCTCATTAAGACATTAACCCTTCCTCACTCAAAATAAAGCATAACAAAACATATTAGGGTTCATATCAGAAAATATATTTGAAATAGTTATGAAAATTCAGTTATTTTAATAATTAATTATATTATAATTTATTATTGTTTGAATCAATTGCAATTACAATTAATTTTATTTGAATAAGTGTGTCAAAGAGTGATTTTAAATTAGTCAGTTTCCTTTAAATATAAGAAAAATACAAAAAAACTAAAAATGGTATGCATCTCAAGCTTCAAGAGAGAAAAAGTTATTTCTAAATTTGAGGATAATTTGAGAAATAACTGTTGAAAAATAATCATAATCTATAAATGTCAAAATACATAAAATCAACTTATTAAAAAAAATAATTCTGCAAATGTAAGCAAATTGTCGAATACTATTAAATTATTAATAATTCTCAATTAAATGTTTTCCCCACAAAAAATCTGAATTAATGACTTAAGCTATTCCAAACGTGTTTCAAAAAAGGATTACCTAATTAAGTTATAGGCCTAAAATTATAACTAATTGAAATCTATAAAATGAAGCATATATAGTATAAAAAAAAAAGTGATTTCGTAGGATCTACATTGAAACAGTAAATTAAAACTCAAATATGCTGAGTAATTTTGATGACTTCCGTATAAAATACCTTGCTGGTCATATTTATTAATATATTTAATAAATATGTGTTACCTTATATCCATTTTTTCATCCTCAAGAGCTGGCGATTTTTCCAAAATAAATTAATTGAAACCTTCGTTAAGAAATTCTGAACGGATGTTGAACATTGCTTCTGTGAGATACAGTGTTAGGTGAACTTGTGAGTCTCCTATTTGCATCTTATATACACGTTGTTTATTTATTTTTGCAATATCCTTGATGTGCATAGATTTCATTTTAATTTTTAATCAAAATATATTAAGTTGACTATAAAGAAAATAAATAAATAAATAATAACATTTAAAAGTAAAATAAGACGTCACTCTATCGTCATTGATTTTAATATGTGAAAGCATACGTAGATGATAACTTATTTGCCATGGGCAGTTTAAATTTTAAAATAACATTATTGGCATGATATTTTTTCATAAAAAAATAAAATAAAATTACACACTCACTTTTTCCTCCACATTTTGTCTCAGTTTTTTGTTTCTCTCGTGTGTATAAACTTGTCAAACTTTGTTGTCCAATTTAAGAGAGGCTACCAAACTCAAACTTAGATGTGGTTGACACTTTTATCGTCAGGTGTGGCATAAAATAAACTAGCCTCGAAGAACAAACAAGTTGTTTTATAATAAGATCTTGAGAACCACGAAGTTCAACTCTCGATTTCATTGCAAAACAACTACTACATCGCAATGGAGACCGAGGCATTCCGAGTAGGAGACCCTTTAGTTTGAACGAAGATGGAAACAAAATCACAGAGCAAAAAGTCAAAGCTCATATCATCCGGTCAACATTTTCCATGTCTGACCCTCTCTTTTCATCCTCCTATTCACACATAAACTCCTCTATATATACAACTCTTCGCCACCAACACCAACAACATCAACTCAAATCAAATCCACAACATCAGATCTAAAGCACTATGACTTCCTTACAAATTTCATCTTTGCTTTCTAACTCCTTTTGTTCAACATCACCATCACCGTCAACAGTTAAATCCTCTCTCCACCTCCCAAAAACACTTTCTATTCCTCTTTCTGTGCCACCAAACCCAAAACCAAGTCGAAAACTGTTTGAAGAGCTAAACGGTTTCTCCCACGCAATCCCAATACTCCAAGACAATTCAGGCAACAACTCCACCACCACCTCCACAACCTCAAAAGCCACCATTATTAAACTCTACGCAATTCTCGAAGCCGTGGCCGACAGAGTGGAGATGCATCACAACATTGGTGACCAACGTGACAACTGGAACACGCTTCTCTTGAACTCCGTCAACATGCTCACACTCACCGCCTCCGCCATGGTCGGCCTTGCTGCCTCCATCGGCGGCGGCGGGGCGCCGCTGTTGGCTCTCAAAATATCCTCCACGCTCTTGTTCTCCGCCTCCACGGGGATGTTGGTGGTCATGAACAAAATACAGCCCTCACAGCTTGCCGAGGAGCAAAGAAATGCTACGAGGTTGTTCAAGCAGCTCCAGTCCCACATCGAAACAACGATAGCCATTGGAAACCCTACCGAGGAAGACGTGAAGGACGCGATGGAGAGAGTTTTGGCCCTAGACAAAGCGTACCCACTTCCTTTGTTAGGAGCCATGCTTGAAAAATTCCCTAAGAAGTTTGAGCCAGCAGTGTGGTGGCCTTCAACGCCAAAAAGAATCAACAGCTCAAAATACCAGGAAGCAAAACAACAAGGGAAGAATAATGGGTGGAATAAGGGGTTGGAAATGGAGCTTAGGAATGTTTTGGAAGTGGTGAAAGAGAAGGACATGAAGGACTATGAGAGGTTAGGAAACTTGGTGTTGAAGATCAACAAGAGTTTGGCCATTGCAGGGCCTTTACTCACTGGCATTGCCGCTGTGGGATCAGCATGTGTGAGGGAAGGTTCATCATGGCCAGCTATAGTAGCAGTTATCGGAGGGGCATTAGCAACAACTGTTAATGCTTTGGAGCATGGAGGTCAAGTGGGGATGGTGTCTGAAATGTATAGAAACTGTGGTGGATTTTTCAAACAGTTGGAGAACTCGATCGAAGACACGATGGAGAAAGATGAGGATCAAAGGGAGAATGGGGAGTTGTTTGAAATGAAGTTGGCTTTGAAATTGGGAAGGAGTTTGTCCCAACTCAGAGATCTTGCAAGAAAATCTGCTTATTCTCGGGTAGAGGGAACAACAACCGATGAATTCGCTAGCAAACTCTTCTGACATTTTTCTTGTAATATAATTAGATAACAATTAATCCATTCTTTGATTCAATTTTATTTAGTTTTTTCTTCTAGTTTAGTTTTTTTTTTTTATCAAACTTGTAGTATATTTCTTGCTGCTTTTGCGGACACGCGTGCAAAGAAATTATTAATCTGCTCTGACTCACCATTATAAAGAGAGAAAAAATGTGTGGCAATTTTCTCGGGGTGCTGATATAACAGTAAAATCATATACTTCACATTATTATTATATTATTATAAACTTATATTATTATAACAGTGTGAAATGTGTGTATTTTACTGATTACTGTTTGAAAGAAACTTTTCTCATTTTCTGGTCACGTTATTACAACTCCCTTGTCATCTTTTACCTAATCTGGCAACTACCGTGTGTAGACTTGTCAGTTTACTAGTGGGACACTATCATAAATGCAGAATTAGAACTTCAAATTTCTGAGTATTTTAAAGAAAGAATGTGACAGATGAAAATACACATGTAATGGTCAAAGTGGTACAGGTAATATAGTCAAAGTGGTGTATGCAAAATGTGTAATTTCTTTCTCATTATGCTTTGGTTTCACTAATAAGCAAAAGAAATTATAACATTGTTGGAAGTTACTGCAATTTCTAACACCAAAAATAATTTAATGATATTACTTTTAAAAAATATACAAAAATTAATTGTTTAATTTTGAGAACTGAAAATACTTTTTGAAAAATCAAAACATCTGGTATAGTACCACAAAAACATCTTGAAAAGTTAAAACATTATTGCGAACTTGCACATATCTATAAATATATATATACATAATTTCTTCTTTTATAATAAATTCACTATAACAAATATTATTTTAGATAACAATAAAATTATGATCTAAAATTTAGATATTAATTTTTTAGCCGTGATATAAGTGAATATCACTGTTTGTAATAAGTCTTTGTTTTCATAAAGATAACAATTTTAAAATCATTTTCTAAAGTCATGATAACAATCACAATTTTAAGTATTGATAAAAATTGCAGTATTTTTTTTTAATTTTAAAGAGATTACTCACAAAAGTTGAAGAAGGAAAGAATATGTATTATTATTTATGTCTTTAAACCCCAACATTACACAACTAAAGCGAAGATATCACTTTATAATATATATATATATATATATATATATATATATACTGAAGTAAATATAATTAATCCATAATTTGTGTATAAATTATAAATAATGAAAATGGTAATATGAAATAAATGATGATTTAGTAAGCACTTGGTCCATGGAGATGTGGGTTGCACATATTTTAATGAAGGTGTTCAACCTACATAATAATAAAAAAATTGTCTAGAATATTCTTGAAAATTAAAAGTACAAATTTAGTAACAATAAGTTCATTATTCTTCAAGATTGTATTCATTGTATTTAAGCTTAAAAAATATATACTAATTAATTCTAATTGAAATCAATAAATATATCAACTACCAAGATATAATTGTATAAATAAAAGTTTTTTAATTAATCAATAACATGCCTTAATTAGTATAATTTCATGTATGTGCTCAACATCAAGAATACCACATTGTCCAATCCATATCGCCAAACTTACTAACATGATTGACATTTAAATATGATTATCAGTGTTTATATCCTATCATCCAAGCAAAAAAAAAAAAGACTTGAGTATGAAACCGTGACTTTTACAAGAACTTCATGCTCCTCCAACATTACAAAACAAAACATTTATCAAAGTCCAATAAACAATTTTATGTTATATGACTTAAGTTATCTTTATGTGTTTGGTCTTGATAATTTTTGGAATATTCAATATATGAAATAAATATTCGAGATAATTTAAATTCAATAGTATGCAATCTATTGACATTTTGTCCACATAACTTCTTCTCTAATCCATTCTTTCTCTTTTCTTGTCTTTAACAACCAAGAACATTATCAACTGGAAAACTAAATTAAGTTTCACTAGAATGAACTTGAAGGATGAGGTATCTTATTTATCTGTTTTAAGTGGTTATTTTTCAAGTGTCTCACATTTTTTTTTTTTTAAATTTGACAAGACCGTTGGCCATGACCATGCCTATTGAATTTGAAATGAAACTTAGTCCGCAATGATATTTGGCGAACTACAAAGGAAACACACATGTTATCACCTATAACATGGATTTATTAAGCCCAATGATCGCGTAAGGGTGGATCGAATACAAAAACCAGTAATTTTAAATGACCACCATATTTTATTATGGTACTTTGACAACTCCTACTTTCACATAACTTGTTTTCAAGGGAGACACTACACCATTGTCAGTAGAGAAATTTTATGATCGCCTTTAGAGACATTTCCTTCCGCCTTTGCGAGTTATTACAAAGTACCATGACATAATGAACATGGTTGTCCTTTTGTAAAGAATTTATGTTTTACATTTTTCTTTTTCTTACAACTCTTTCGGTATAGGTTTCTCTTTGGTGGAAACCAAAAGAAAGTTGTTTTATCCTTATTTATTAATTATATGCATTATATATATATATATATATATATATATATTCTTTTATATTATTGGTGTTAAGCATTATAACCATGATAATCATGTTCATTCTTTATGGTGCTTTGTGATAACTCGCAAAGGTAGAAAGAGATGTCTCTGAGGAAGATCATAAAATTTCATCACCAAAAATGGCATGGGGTCTCCCTTAAGAACTAGTTATGTGAAAGTAGGTGTCGCCAACGTACTAGAATAAAATATGGTGATTGTCTTTTAAACCATTGAAGTTTCTAAATTCAGATCAACATAATCAATGAGTTAAATAAATCCATTTTAAAGGTGACAACATGTGAGTTATCTATATGGTTCACTAAATACTAAAAGTTCTTGTCAAAATTTAGAAAGAAAAATGTCACACTTAAAACAACTGAAAATCAACAAATAAGATACCTCATTCTTCAAATTTTTCATGATAAAAGTTAATTTTTTATTTGATAATGTTATTGGTGTTGTCATGCGTTTGTTAAAGGAAAAAAAAAAAAGAAAAGAAAGAGAGAGTTAAAGGAAAAATTATGTAAAAAAAAAAGTGGAATGTAAAAAAAAAGTGTATATATATTTATAGATGTGTGCTCGCAATGATGTTTGCAACTTTTGGTTGAGCAAATGTTATAATAAATAAGAGATTATGTTATAATAAATAAGAGATGTTTTAGTATTCCAAAAGTCTTTTCACTTTTCAACAATATTAAACAATTAATTTTTGTACAATTTTTAAAATAATAAAAATTTACAAATTTGAAATTGGAAGAGTGATTGAAATGTAAATAATCTATAAATTTTAAATATTTGCAATTGAAGATCATTAAATCATTTGGTACCAGATTTTATAAAATACTCTGCATATATTCAAATTTGCAAAGTGTTCTAATTTATTTTTTTTGGAATATATTTTTACTATGAATTAGTAAAAACCAATGAAAACAAAATGAGAATAAACTTCACTAAAGTTATTGGAATATATAAAACCATATTTACAACAATTAATTTTTTTTTATCTTTACATAGCCTACCAATGGCTTTACATAACTACAGAGAAAATATACTTTCAAAACTATTGAAATTATATAGATATAATGGATTTAGAAATAAATATATATAATATATAATAAAGAATAAATTTATAATTAAATATATAAAAAATATTAAAACAATAATAATTATAAAATAATTGTACAAAGAACTGAAATTATGAATATATCATTACCTTAAACCACAAGTGTTGTTATGACTACTGTGTGCGGCTGATACCTGACTTTAAGAATCAACAAGCATTCGGCAATTGGTGACGAGGAGAAGTGGGGTTCTATTGGTGGTATTGGAGAAGGGTTTTATATATAACTCTTCAAATTCTATAAGAATATTCTAATTGTTACTAATACAAAACGTTACATAAATACTATCAAATAATTTTAATACACATTCAATTCGCATTAAATCTCCATTAAACGTTCATGTATTCAACAGTTTTCTAATTTATTCACCGTTATCCCCAAAGTTAGCGTCTGGTTACTGACTTACCGTTACAATTGACTGCTCCACGTGCGGATAACTTTCACCCTTTTCTTGATTTTTCTATTACATTTTTTTATTCAAAGAATTGATTACTTCTTTCCGTTGATTCTCTGTTTCTTCTTTTACTCTAGCCAGAGATATAATCTGATGTCTGATTTTTCCATGAAGCTTTAAGATTTTTTATCAGTATCATATCTTAACATAAACCAAGATATTATCATCTTAGAAAAACCCGTGACTAGATCAGTTTATGATCCAGGAAACCAAAAAAATTCCTAACAAAAAAAAAACAATATTATCTTAGAAAAAGGAGATACGAGTAATTTAATTTTTTAATTCGTGATTTGAGATATCATGTGGATTTTCTTTACGGGTGACAATGTGGGTTGACCTGCCTGCATAGGTTTGTCCCGTACTTGACCTGCAAAAAGCGGCTGGATTGGCCCGTCTCGCATAGAATTTGCGAGTTGATTTTTCTAGTCTGTCCCGCATAAGGGTTGGTCTGCGTATCTACGACCAGTCCGCATAAAAAATATTTATTAAAAAAATAATTTTTTAAATAAATTTTTTGATTTATTTAAATACATTAGGTAAATTGTCTCATAATATTATTTTCATGAAACATGCGTAAGATGTTATTAAAAATTTCAGAATGTAAAATATGAGACTACAACGAAGAAAATATGAGAGTGTAGAAAAAAAATTATATATTTTAAAGTTACACGGGTTATGCGGGTCAACCCGTCCCGCTCCGTACTTGGCTCGCACGGACTACAGATTATGCGGGACAGGCTTAAGCGGACCAGCGAACTGAAATAAGCAATCCACCTATCATTTTTTTTAGAGGACTGGCCCGCCTCACTTTATTATCCTAATTTTTTTTTTGTATAAATTTAACAAAACTAATATATTATTATTATTGTACCTATCCTGCACCTTACCCGAATGACGACAGGACATATCTGGATGTCGTTATAACTTCCATAAGTCGGTAACCAAGTCATGATTAACATAATTATACAATGAAAATTCTACATGACTAAAACGACAAATCATTGGAGAACGGCTAATTAATGTTAAGCGGTTAATTTGCTAAACTACTAGTCAATGGTTATAATTAAACTAATCAATTATTATATTTAGTTATTTAAGTCATGATTAATTATCATCACGTAAACACCAATAAATAAAAATGAATATTAAGAAGTATACACATAACTCTTTTCTCACCCTATTATACTTTATCACTTTAAAAAATATTATTATTGTGAATGATATGCAGCTGATATCACCTCAAAATAATAAAATGACATAAAAGAAATGAAATAGCTAACACAAGTCATGCAGTGAATACATGTCCACTTCGAATTCTGTAGATGTCATATTGACTTCAGTGTGAAAGTTTGCGGAAACAATGTCAGAAAATTTCAAGAAAACACTCAACTATCATACACGTTCGAATGATATTGAGTTATTAATGCAAGGCATCCTCCTTGTACTTGATGTGGGTAGGACAATGGCATAGAAATTCACTACAACTTCCAGAGATTGGGAAGGTTCAAGGTGAGACCTCATAAGTAAATCAGGACGACTTATAGTATTTTGTTGGTACAAATGGCATCTTTGTAACAACTCCTTCATTAGACTTTCCTCGAATAATAATCTGTACTTTGGTGCCTGCCTTGTGCAATCCTGATTTTACATATCCCATGGCAATGTTCTTCTTGAGGCAAGGGCTGAATCCGCCACTGGTGATCTCCCCAATGGTGTTCCCCCCTTCATCTTGAATCTCACTGTGGCTTCTCGGAGGAGGGCCAGAAGAAAAGAAACCAGCACGCCTGATCTTAGGACCTTCTTCAAGCTGTTTTAGTATAACATCAGCTCCTAGAAAACCCCCTTCTGCTCTCCTTCTCTTCCCTATGGCCCATGTCAGTCCTGCCTCAATAGGTGTAATGTGCTGTTCTAAGTCATTGCCATATAAACACAATCCAGCTTCAAGACGAAGACTATCTCGAGCACCTAATCCTGTCAGCCTTATCTTCCCTTCAGATTTTTCCAGAATTGCCTTGGCAAGATCCACTGCACTCTCGGAGGGAATTGATATTTCAAATCCATCTTCCCCAGTATACCTGAAATTCTCTATAAAGAGGGTGTTATTATGCATAGTACTACCATTGGGATCAAGCATTCTGCCATTAGATAACAACAGAAAAGAACTAACTGAAATTATCAAATTACAGTCACTAAATAACTATAAGGAAAGTTTTTTAACATTGATGAAGCGAAAGTGATACATACAAGAGAGAATTTCACGTAGCATTAATACATCTCACTTGAGCTTTACAAGGTGAATTGCTAATGTTACTGAAAGAAAACCACATGAAAGTATACCCTGTTCTTGTGAGAAAGCACTGCACACCATTGATGTCCAACACACGGAATTCCCCAAAGTACATCTTGCTTAAATCCTCTTTCGTCAGGTGTTGAAGAACTGGAGCAGCAAGGGGACCCTGCTACAAAGGAAATATTGGTTATTTGTTAATTTTAAAGTGAAGAACAGTTCATTGATTTAAAACTCCCTCAATTCAGTAGTCAGTTTAAAAGAGAGTATTCTTTCAAGTTGAAATTTCACACGATCTTGTCATAGGAAAATTTTATGTGCCTTTCTCTTCATAGGTTTTAAATAGGTGGGGCTAATAGCATATAATATTAAGAGAGAGATGAACACCATTTTTCACACGACAAGTTATGGGAAAGATATACGAGCAGTGTGGTGCAATTACAAAACATCCAACTATGTACAGGGCAGGTGAGATGATAGTAGACTGAAGTAGTACTCTAAAAAATAACACCAAAATGGAGGTTGTTAACTCAATAGCAGCAAGCTCAAAGTGTGTGTCATGATGTAAATGTACAAGAGTGTGATATGTGACCTGCAGAGCAAGAAGAGATCTCTCATCATGGATGTGCCATGACACATCACCACCTTTTGCCTTGAATGCCTTCATATGCTCCTCAATATGAGCCAGATCTTTATCCCTACACCCAGCATTCACAACCAAGTATATGTGGTCATCTTTTACCTTGGTAATCACTGAATCATCAATTGCCCCTCCTTTTTCATTTGTGAAGACAGTCAATGAACCAGCTCCAGGGGCAAGCCCAGCAACATCAGCAATAACAAGCTTTTCAAGGAATTGGACAGAGTCCTTTCCCTTGAGGCTTAGCCCGCACATATGAGAAACATCAAAAAGGCTACCATTCTCCCTACAGTTTAGGGTCGAGTCCATGATTGAGTCCTTGTATTGAATTGGCATGCTCCATCCAGCAAATGGCACCATCTTCCCTCCATTAGCCACATGGAAATCATAAAGAACTGTCCTTTTCAGCTCCGCTTCATTGGCAAAATACCGACAAGCAACAGTCTTCTTATCACCGTGGGCAAGACGGCGAGTGATTGATTGCCCAACTTGCCACAAGCTCCCTCTCATTTTACGTTATCTGCGGAATAAAAAGAGTTCAATTTCAAAATTGTTTATCTACACACAGCATAACTTCTATTCAATGATACTTGATTAATTGGGGGGTCAAAGAAATTCATGTCATCTAATCCCTCTTTCCAAAAGGGGCAAAATTTCCAAGTTAAAAATTGAAACAAAACATGTTGTTTAATGCCATTTAATCGAGATGTTGTCCAAGTTCTAGAAATGATCAAAACTTAGCAGAAAAAAAAAAAAAAAAGAGGCTAATGGCCACTGGCCAGATTCATAGGTGGAACTTATGAGAACAATAATTCCATTTCTTCACTTACACCAGAAGTGGGCAAAGTTCATTTTATCAGTCAATGAAATAAAGTCCGTAAGATAATCGTAAGTAAAATTCCAAACATAAAGCGTCGTAGAAAACCTCTAGCAAACGCATTGTAGAACTGAAAACCTGAATCAAGATATCATCAATGTGACGCCGCAAATAATTACGAAACATCTGATAATTACAAGAACAAATGAATTCAAAGAGGTTCTTATCACCAACAGCATTACATAACATAACACCCCGCGCGGCCAGAAACTCGATAAGATCAAATCTCTATTTAATGTCTAGATCCAAATTTCAATTCCAGATTCATCAAAATCATCACAAACTCAAACAATCCAAGAAAAAAAAGATACAGATCACGGTATGCTAGGTGAAGCAAAGACAAGTACATATGGGAAAATGCAAGGATGGGAGAGACAAAAGAAGGGTAAAGGCACTTACATGGTTTTCTTTGGTGTGTGAATCTATTCAGAATTGTGGAAATCTGGGTGCAAGAAAAGGCATCGGGAGTGCAAAACAGAAGGATCTGAAAAACAAACTTTTTATATATATATATATATATATATATATATATATATATATATCTGAATGGAATATACAAGGCTAGCTTATATGCTGCAATTGGACGCGTTCGAATAAAGAAAAACATAAAAAATTAAAAAGAAATAAAATGGGGTTGGTGTGTGAGTGAGTGTGAGTGAATATGTTGAGGCTTAAGAATTGAGGTACCCCATTATTAACAAGTGGTATGAACAAAACCAGACACGAGTTTACCTTGTCTTGTTCTTTCCTTTTTTATGCAGTCGATGTTCAGGTGTTGCTCAATCATAGTATGCTTTCTATGCACCTCAAGCATCCTATGGTCCTAGGATGCCAATTACCACGTTGTACAGTTTGTGCCGATGATCTTGTCCGAGGTTTACTATACAGTGGAACCTACTTAACATTGAAAATCTAAACGATGATAATAACTTTATACTCACAACAAAATACTAATATTTATAATAAAAAAAATAAAAAAATATTGAAAAAAAATTCTTAAGTAAAATATAAAATATTAAAATATTTTTTAAAATTAATTTTTTTTATAAATAATTAAAATATTAATATTTATTGGGATGTAGGGTGGATTGTTTGGATTATAGATTATGGATAATGATATATGGACAACTCCAATTTTTTATACAACTACATTACAATTCCCAAAACTATTATTTTAATATTTTTTCATATCAATTAATTACAACTTTACCCTTTATTATATATATTTATTTCTAAATCCATCACATCAAGAATTGTATATAATTCATAGAGTTGGCAAACTATCATTTTCTATAAATTATAGATTCCTTAAAAAAAACAAAATTATGCATTCATACTTGAAAACTTAAAATTAGGACCTAAGAAAAAGTATTAGCATCAATTAATAAGCAAATAATTTTTTATCAAAAATCTTATTAAAATACTTTGAGAACTATATGAAAATATATAAATATTTTCTAATTTTTTTATATTTTAACAAGTAAAATATAACTTTATTGAATTACCTACGGACTGCAGTAGGTGGATATTACCTACGAACTAGAGTTGGTGGGTAATTATTGTTTGCGTTACTCAAGGACATACATGTTTTTAAGGTAAGTTACCGACGTTCGTATTATATATGGATTTTTTTTTGTAAATAATGCTGATTTACCTATGAATTTTGGTTATTACCTACAAAATTCTTCCGTAGATAAAATGGATTTTTCTTGTGGTGAAAGATCTTCTGATAAAAAGTTACACACAATGATTTTTAATTGAAAATAACAATGTAAAAAAAAAAATCTGTTCTTTTTCTTCTTATTTTTTATGTATAATTATTTATGTTACTCATGTAATAATATAAAAAGTTATGTGAAATATAATCATCCATCATTATCATCAATTTGATTTTATATCAATGGTCAATATATTTACTCTATACTCCTTTATTAGATGTCATTTTAGTTAGGATAGAATGCATATATTTTGTATTAGGATTTAGTGTTTGTTATGTTGTTTTTCATCTTTAATTGCCTATTACACATTTGGTAATTTGTTTCATATGAGAGTATTTCTCCATTACTTGAGGTGTTGAAGGAGTCTTTTAAATGCACGTTGCGTGTGAAAGCTTGAAGCACTGAGATTATAAAAAGGAAAATCCTAGGGAAAGATACAAATTTAACATAATTCCATATCTTTTATCTGTTCATGAAAACATTTAAACAATATTTACTATCTTAAATAAAAGTACAATGGACAAAATTAAGAAAATCATTACATGTTTTTTCAGGAAAGCACAAACTTAAGAAAATGGTATGTCATTACATAAGGGTCTCTTCTACTTATTGGAACTTTCTCTCTTCATAAAAGTCCTATTTTACATTAGTATCAAATAACTCCATTAATAAGTGTGATTCAATCTTCTTATCATTATGACATTGAAATTATCTATTTTACTACTTCTTCAAATGCATTGTTTAATTTTTCACTCATTTATATTGTTATTATTTGAGAATTAAATAAATTAAAGGGGTTTGATAACGAATGATATTTAGTCGGATAAGGAATGATATTTGTGATATTTGATGATATAGTGATCACTAGTGTTTTGAATCACCCTGGTTAACATACAATAACAAATAGTTTTGAATAGTCGGTTTAAAACATGAAAATATGAGTCTGGAAGGCATTGATGAAGTTTGGGGTTCCTAAGGATGATCGGTGATCTTTGCTCCGCTGGTTCCCATACCAAAACCAAATCCCATGCCCATGCCAAATCCAATTCCAATGTCATTGTTAACACCATGATCGTTGCTTGAACCTTTGTTATTATTGCCATCCTTACTTCTCTCTCCCATTCCACCCATGCCCATGCCACCTCCAAAGCCACTACCATGACCATACCCTTCATTACCACCTCCACCACCACTTCCCCCTCCGCCTCCTCCTCCTCCTCCTATGCCGCCATTGCCTGTACCTCCACCGTAACCACTACCATAACCATGACCTTGCCCTTCACTGCCCTCTCCACTCCCACCACCACCTCCTCCTCCTCCTCCCATACCACTCACACCACTACCAACACCTGCACCATAGCCACTTCCATAGCCTTGGCCTCCATTCCCACCACCACTACCACCTCCACCTCCTCCTCCACCACCACCACCTTCTCCCATGCCAACTGCTGCTACACCTGCACCTCCACCAAAACCACTACCATGACCTTGTCCTCCATTGCCAACACCACCACCTTCACCACCGCCGCCACCGCCGCCACCTCCGCCTCCTTTACTGCCTACCCCTCCACCTTCACCAAAACCATTACCATGACCTTGTCCTTCGTTACCAACACCATCACCTCCCCCGCCTCCTCCCCCACCTCCTCCTATGCCTCCTATTCCTTGACCTGCACCAAAACCACTACCATGACCTTGCCCTCCATTACCAACCCCTCCCCCTTCACCTCCACCTCCACCTGCACCTCCACCACCACCACTACCTCCTCCTGTGGCTCCCACTCCTCCACCTGCACCATAACCACTGCCATGACCTTGTCCTTCATTGCCAGCTCCCCCACCTTCACCTCCACCTCCTCCTATGCCGCCCATTGCTCCACCTACACCAAAACCATTGCCATAACCTTGCCCTTCGTTGCCAGCTCCTCCACCTTCACCTCCACCTCCCCCACCTCCACCTCCACCTCCCATGTTTCCCATTCCTCCCCCTTCACCAAAACCACTACCGTGACCTTGCCCTTGGTTTCCAACTCCTTCACCTTCCCCTCCACCACCACCACCACCACCACCACCTATGCCACTTACTCCTTCACCTGCACCAAAACCACTACCGTAACCTTGTGCTCCTCTAGAGCCACTTCCACCTCCTCCTCCTCCTCCCCCACCCCCTTGTCCTCCATTAACCCCACCTACACCAAAGCCAGCACCAAACCCTCTACCTTGACCTATTCCTCCTATACCATTACTTGAGCCACCGCCTCCGCCGCCACCACCACCGCCTCCACCTCCTCCTCCATCATGCCCAACGCTCACCCCAGCACCAAATCCACTACCATGACCATACCCCACACCGTTTTCACCAAAACCTCCACCCTCTCCTCCACCACCACCTCCACCGTTTCCTTCACTTTCACCATACCCCTCACCTTGTCCATAACCCCTGCCAACTCCTCCACTGGGAATATGAACTTCTGCATTATCTTCATCGTTCTGAGATTCGCTACCACTTTTTCCAAAGAAACTGCCACAACCCCTCCAACTTGTATACGAGCAATAATTATCACCACCAGCCTTCCATCGATTAGGATCAGCATGATTTCTACCATCAACATACATCCCATGACCAACACCACTCATCGAAGCACAAAATGTGCCCCACACAACTAGAACCAAGTACAAAAACTTAGCAGTAGCACCACTCATTTCTTTTTACGTATATAAGCAGAGCTGACTAAACAACTTACTTGCTTGACGTTATTGGTTATGATGTCCCCTTTATATAGGAAACACATCTATTAAAATAAACATCAATGGGCAAGAAAATTGAACATCCAAGTCAAGAAAGGTCCAGTAATTTTCTTGCTTGGTCAACCATGGCCGCCTGAAAATATGACACAAGTTTAGACCAATCATAAATTTATGTCTATCTAATAATAATCCAAGACCTTCTTCCCATGATTGTTGGTGATGTTTCTTTTTAATATAAAGTATACAAAGCTCCAGTTAGACAGCATTATACTGTAGCCAATAATTATATATAGTGGAGTTGGTGACAGTATCATCTCCTAATATATCAGAAGAAACAAAGATATTCAAGTTTGATTATACGCCATCCATGACTTATCATTTCGATTCAAAAACTGCTTCTGAATCTAATATTAATCAGTGCTCACTTGTCTTTAATTAATTGACAAAATAATTGGAGGCACATTAATCACCACCTATCACATGAGCAAAAAAATGCAAGAACTGCAATGTGGGTACCATGTGACTAATTAAAAATATTGAGTTTTGGTTACTGACATTTGTTCATTTCGATACAGACTATGTTTGCTTTAGTAGTGGCTTACTAAACACTGAAGTCTACGCCCAGCAAAATACAAGCAAATCCCCACTTGCAGCAATCCTAAAATTTCTTCATGGAACAAGTTGGAAGACAGCTTGATGTTTTAGTGACCAACTTAACTACTATCAATAAATATATAGGTTAACAATTGCTCTGCATATTGTGATTCTTAATTTAATTAGTGTAAGTTTAATAAAACATTTTATGGTCTAAATATCGTGAATTTTCAAATTTTATTATTCAATATTTTTTTGTGAATTTTACCATTACATTTTTTTAATTTTCCCACATTTTATTTATCCTTTTTACACAAATTTTAAAACAAATTAAGAGATTAATTTTGTCGTTAATTTTTATAAAACAACGCGGTTGATCTGTTTCCTTGAAATAAATAAAAAATAAAAAACTAATAATACATTGTGACCTCTCAGAAATTTAGCAGAGTGTGTAAAATGCGAAATTAAATCTTTTATGAAAAAGAATAAAGTTTCTTTATATTGTGAGTTTTATGTATGTTAACGTTGTTAACTTGCAGGTTTTCTGGTTGACTAATTGAAATACAAGGGAGTATGGACGAAAAAGTGAATTACTTTTTTCTAATAAAAAGATTCAATCATTGTGAAGTGCAAGAATGAAACAGACTTCATTGCTTCCTTTTTGGGTATAAAATAGATGGGTTTGTAATATGGAGTTAGATCTTATGTGTGTCATGATAATTGGTTGTTGGAGCATAATCTTATTTTCTAAGATCTGCTGCTTCTAATATCTGTCACTTTATACGTAAGAAAAAAAACTAGGAAAGCACTATATGCAATGAAGCACGTTCCTATTTATCAAATTATGAACAGTGTACAACTTTTCATCTGACACAAATTTTTTACATATCATCGAGAGGCCCAAAATCTTCTGAAGATCTTACTTGTTAGCTAGAGATTTTTATTCCTTTGTAAGTCTTGTCATTTTCGGACAAAGTAAATCTTAATCAGTTTATTAAGACTTTTGGTATTTGGTTAAAGCTCAACCACTTCTATAATTGCATGAATATAATTTCTCAAGGTGGGATACAGTCTCTGCTACAACATAATTGATTAAAGTTGTTGATCCAATCATAACATGTATTTTCAGACCAAGTTCGATTAATCATTTGCTTACATTCTTAGAAAATATTCAACCCATTTTCTTAGGCAACATAAATATGATTCTTTGTTCTCTTTAAAAGAAGTGTCTTCAATAATCGGGAAATGTTTCATTGTAAAAATTAGATTTTTGAATACTTGTACTAATCTATACAGTATACTTGTTTTAATCATCTGCTAAATATATTAAACTACAAAATTTACTTAAGGTGAACCCATTAAAAAAAAAAAAATAAATAAAAAAAATTAAAAAAAAAATAAAAAATAAAAAATATATATATATATATATATATATATAAATTATTGTTCAGATCAATTCAATTTTATCCTGTCTTAATTCAATTATATTCATGACAGCTGTTATCTTGTACACAGACATTTTGGTTTTGGGATGATATGTAATTCGCCACTTAGAATTTTTTATATATACGTTCAGATAGTGAAATTGAAATTATATATATTTTATATGACTGAAGAAATTTCTTCGTAAATATTTCTAAGAATAAATTGTTCTTACATAAAGTGAACTTTCCTTACTTCAGTGTCATATCTTTGATTTTTAATCATTTGTTTGGTTTTTTTTTCAACATACGATTATCACGTAATAATTGTCTAATGATATTTTTAATTAATTTTTATGATAAAGGATGATCGGGATGCTGATTAATCGGTGTATACGAGTGTTCCGTTTCGATAGCATAAAAATGAAATTAGTTTTTATAAACTAAATGGTAAATTTATTTTTTATTAATTCTTTAAAATTATATTTTTTATCTTACATAAATTAATTTGACTTATGATTTTTTTTAAAGTTCTTCTAAAATGTTTATGAAAATTATTCATTCAAAATCATATCCTTAATTTTATTTTCGTTTTAGGTTCAACTTGTTTCCAATATACCAGTGGGTGGATATGATGGTATGGTGCATCAAGATCCAAAAATGTTATTTTCACGAGAAAAACAAAGAGGTTAATCAGATTAGGTATTGTATGTTGATAGTAGTTGTAGGTGAATTGTGAAAATAAAGAAATAAAAAGATTTTCAAGAATGGACGTGTAGACTACATTGAAATTTTTACAATGGTGTAATGGTGTAATTGTAGGTTTGGTTATGAGTTACTTTGAATGTACGTTTAACATGTTTCTCTTATTCTAATTGATGTCTTTGATGCGGATGAAAACGGTCAAAAAAGAAAATGGTAGAGGAGTTAGGTTGGGGTGACCAGGGTTTCTTAATGTAAGAGGTGATGTTTTTTTTTTTTTATACTAGATAGACGCCGTAATTTTTATGTTACGAAATCTTTTGCAAAAGACGTTAAAGCAAAGTTTTAAGTTAAATGATGTCTTTGGTTTTGTATAAAGGTTAAAGTATTCCTAAAATATCTCAATTATTTTGTTTTTAGATAAAAAGAAAATAACATCTGCATATTATTTTTTATTTTTAATATTTACAAAAAAAATTATTTAAATTTTTACATTTAATATCATTAAATATATTAATAATAAGTTGACTAAATTATTTATAATTAAAAAAAATATTAATTGTATATGTTTATGTTTAATCTCTTATCAATATCAATTTTAACCATTTATAAAAATCAAAACTGATATTATTCTATTTTTTTGAACTTGGAACTTCAAAAACAATAACAAACTACGGAAATTTTCAAGATATAGTGTTATGTAGCTTATTTGCTCTACCAATGCCTGCCCCGTATCCGCCTTTGCCCACGCCATCACCACCACAACCAAATCCTCCATTTCCACCATTATATCCTCCTCCCTTTCCATTATCACCACCACCACCACCCCCAAATCCTCCGTTTCCACCATTAAATCCTCCGTTCCGACCACCAAAACCTCCATTTCCACCTCCTCCACCTCCGCCTCCGCCTCCAAATCCTCCATTTCCACCCCCTCCACCTCCGCCTCCAAATCCTCCACTTCCACCTCCTCCACCTCCTCCACCTCCGCCTCCAAATCCTCCACTTCCACCCCCGTATCCACCCCCTATCCCACCCCCATAACCACCATTCCCTCCACCGCCACCAATGACGTCGGCGGAGCCACCACCACCCCCATAAGCATCGAAATGGTGAAAAAGTGGCTTATCCTCACGAAACCCCCCAAGCTTTCTGGCCTGGCAGCGGATAATTGCTAAAAGAAAAGCAAGCAAAAGCAATTTGGAAAACATGACTACTGTCTATAAAGGCAATATATGCTTTATGAGATAAGAAGGGAATGTCCCCCCCAACATACATATAATACATAAATCTTCCACTACTCTCACACAACAAAATTCTGCCGCTCTACGTTTAAACTTTGCAGTTGCCCCACGCATTCCCTGCTCCAACACCTAATCTTTACTTCCAACAATAAACTCATTTTTCTAATATATTTATTTTCTTTCAATACTAACTTTTCTACACAATAGAATTTTGTCTAAACAAAACAAAATCCTTTTTAAAAAGAAAAAGATAAATGTTAAATAATCGCTTTTCTTATTTATAAATAGTAACCTGTAATGCTGATTGAAAAATAAAAATACCATATTTCCGAATAAATAAATATATTTACTATTATATATACCAACTCAGAAAAAATTTAAGGCTTGTTTTCTAAAGTAACTAAAAACCGGCAAAACCATACTTGATAAATCAGATAGCAAAATTTAAAACTTAAACAATTAATAAAACTAAATAGTAACAAATCAAATTAAGACAAGCTGTGCAGTTTCGGATGCACCGCATACTAATAATATTATTCATAACTCTATACTAATCAGTACTATATATGTTCTTAATAATTAGAACACTTTGTAGTAAATAAGTACTTGTAATCAGAAAATGATCCGAACTGAAGTAGCGTTAATTAGCATTACAATTTCCTCCGACTCCGGCTGCCACCAAGTGTTTTCGAGACATTGATTAAGAAATCAATAAATAAAATAGATAATTTGTTTATGAAAATATTCTAAATTTCTTAATGAATGTCGGAAGAGCACTCGAGAGCAGTATTGTTGTTTTTTTGAAAAGTGATGGCGATGCAGCGTTTGTAGTGTAGTTGTAGGAACGAAATATATGTAAATGAGAAAAAGAAAAGGTAGAATGTTATGATTATGTGCATGATTCTAAGAGAGCGTGAGCTCAAGAGAGACATCATTGGCATCTGGACCAGTGTGGCTGCGATTGAAGAATGAATGTGAATTAACCCTGGAACTCACTGATAAGGACACTGTGCGTTCACCCTCTCTCTCTCCTCCTCCTCCTCCTCCTATGGCACTAGTACTTCTGTCTTGGAATCTTTCATGCTCTCTTTCGTATCCGGTGGCACCCCCTAGTGACACCTTTTCAGGAGCCATTTTATCGTCCTAAAAAACAAAAGGGAATAAACTGTTCATTCAGCATTGTATAATAATTATCCTATAACTTGTTTCAATTCAATTAGTACTGTGCATGTATAATTATGTGTGTGGGGGCATGCTCAAAATCAACGAGACACTAATGAGAAGAAGGAGTTACTTACTTCAACAGTCTGGTCACTGAGAAGACCCTCGAAGATGATGTAGGAGTGCATCGTCTCTTCATTGCCGTTACAACCTATAATCGATTTACCCCCTTGCTTTCCACTGTAACTCCCTTCCTCGTAATCATTCCTGCCATAACAAAACAAATTATACTCACTTTCTTAAACGTACACTCTTATATATATCTCTGTTGTTGGCCTAATTTTTTAAAATGTTCACAATTAAATCAAATAAACATTCAAAAACAGAAGTGTTACAAACATACCTTTTAAGTCATTCTAAACATTTCTTTATTAATCCAAAAAATATACTAATGCTTATATATACTGTTTATCAAGTAAATTCATTTTTCACTGGTTTATCTTAAAAATAATACAAAACAAACACACATGATACTGACACACACAGCCTAACATATACGTAAAAGAAAAATATGTGATGCTGATTTTTCTAACCAACTATATTTTTTACTTGTGCCTGATTTCAAAACTCCAACAGTTTTTGCAATTTAAAAAACAACTCTAGAAAAAAAAAGACAAGTTATAAAATTTAAAAATAATATATAGACAGTGTGAAAAGAGAGGAATGGTAAAAAGGAAAATAAATGGAACAAGAAATACCACTGAGCATGGATTGGAACAAGGTCTTCCGTGCGGCTTCTTTGGTGAGGATTCTGCTGGGCGTACCTTGGGCCCAGAGTTGAGAATGTGGAAGCTGGAAACTCTGGAGCCACATCATTCTTATTTGCACCTATTACAAAAAAATAATAAATTATAATTCATTGTAAAATGTAGTGGGGTTAAGAAAACGTTCTAACACGTATTATTAATTATTAATACATATAATAACAATATAATATAATATAATATAATCCTTTTGAATAGTTCCACTTCAGTAACCGAGCTCATGAAAAAAATGTGTAACAGTAACCAACGTTAAAAGTTAATTGTTTGGGAACAAAATCCTGAAGAATATTTGACGTTACTTTCGTTTTCTTGGTGACGGAAAAAGGGTCCACTGCCCCTGGATGGTTGATATATATTCTTTTCAGTGTTTACAGATCTAATTTCCTCTATTGAACCAAACAAAATGTCTAACGTTGTCTACACCTAGCTATTTCTTCCTTATACATGATGCATACATCTGTGGCATGAGAACTTGCACATAAGTAACTGATGCACAGTACAATTATATACCTTGACTCATCTGCTCGTGCTTCATGCTCCTGTACATCTGTCATCAATACACCAGGATTTTCAAACTTTTAAGACTAACAATTAATTATGAAGGAGTTCATTCTTTATCAGGACATTTTTTTTATCTTTCAAAAACAGATAAATTAAATAAAGAAAGAGAAAACAGGAAGTGAAGTGATTACGCCTTTTCCCCCCCATAACTTTATTCGTGGTTGTGGAGAAAAGAGTAACCTGAAGGTGGCTTTTGACATGAGATATGGTAAGCCCCTTTACATTCATGAGCTGTAAAACCAACTTTGGTGTGGCCCCTGTAAATCCAAATCAATACCACTCAAAACAAAGGTTCACCAATCAAACATGCCAATTGAAAATTAAGCCTTTTGTTAGTCAAAAATCAAACTTTAACACATAAATGTAATAGAACATGAGAGTTGCGTAAAGACGCTAATCTTTTTACGAGATAACCGATGTTTGAACCTTGGTTAAGAAAAGTGGTGATCAACCTGATTGTGACTGGAATGTACGTGAAAAGCAGAAATGACATGTATGTAAATGTAAAAAAAGCTTACTGTCTTCTCCTCCAAGTCTTTGAACTGCATGCACGAAGCAGCGATGGAGATCTGGTGTCCAACGAAGCCTGGGCATTTTTGATCGAACATAAGGCCTAACCATAGGAGTTTTGAGGCTTATCTCAGGAAGGTGGTGAGAAGCAAAACGGCGGCGAGGAGGCCTTTGCTGAGGAGGGTTATTATTATGATCAACAAGAGTGGTGATGAGAGAAGAGGAAGAAGAAGACATGGTTGAAGGTGGGGAGCGTTTGAGAGAGCAGAGATCGGTCTCAGCAGCTTGAGGCTTCATTGAATTGTGTTGAGTTTAGGTGAGTTATTGTAGAGGGGAGAGAGGAGAGGAAGAAGGGTGGTGGTCTGTGAAGAAACAAAAGAGAATAAATACTAAGCAAGAGTGTGTGGCAGAAAGGGTTGTCCTTTAGTGCAGCTTTTGTTACCCCTCTTGGAAGGGTCAGTTTAGTCCTAGAGAGGTTCGATGGATAAAAGGAAAACTAGAGACACGGAAACTCAGAAACCAAAAATTGTTCAAAAATGGCTTCATGATTGGGTGAAAATGAAAGGTTAAAAAGTGAAAGGGCCTTGAATCAGAAGAGGTCTTTGTGATATCATTTTCTTTAGACATTCCCTTGGGTCTTTTCCAGACATTCTTTGTCTCTTAAGGAAAAGAATCACCTGCATACTTCTTTATTATTATAAATACAATTCAGGAACTACACCTACCCATGTAAATACTACTGTATTACCACACCTCAAGCCAAATATACTTCATTACACCCAAACAAAGGTTCATTTTTATATAGTCCACGTCACTATAAAAATTACCGTCTCATCACTTAAATTTAAAATACTTATTACAAATTTACTCAGTTTAAACGGTCTAACACTTCATCATTCATGTAATATCTTTATACATTTACATTTTAATTAAATATAATAATAATATCCAACGTGATTCCTCCTATAATTTAAGCGAATCGTTCATAATATATTTGTAACACTCTTTTTCTAGTACTTTATTTTCTAATGCATAACACTAAACACACTCAAATTCTCTTTGTTTTTCATCACATTCCTTATGTTTACCAACTTCTCTTCTTCTTTACTCTATTTTATCTTTTCACACAGATTTCAAAAGTCAAGTATCATTACTCATTTTTTTATTAGTTGAAACTTAAACTAAAAGAATCATTAATGAAATTCATTAAATAAGGAGTAGACAAATTTATGATTTTTTGAATAAAATTCAATGAACTATAAAGAATGTATTTAAAAACTAACGTTAGATCACTTGTTACTAACATTTATGAATATATTTTTTTTTCAATGCTATGGGATATAATTACATTTTTTTCAACTAATTATAATAATGAAGGATTAAGGTGATAGAGGACAAATAAAAGTTATTTATTTAAGTTAAAATGAAACTGTTAGCCGGAAAATAATATACATGGTGGAAATAGCATACTGATAATGAATTCTGAGTTTAAATATATCTGAAAGTGTTGTACCAACTTATAATGAAGGATTAAGGTGATAGATGATAAATAAAAGTAATTTATTTAAGTCAAAATCAAACTTTTAGCCAAAAAATAATATATGTGACAGAAATAGCTGACTGAAAATGAATTGAGTTAAACATATCTGAAAGAGTTGTACTAACATATAATGAAAGATTAAGGTGATAGATGACAAATAAAAGTAATTTATTTAAGTCAAAATCAAACTTTAAGCCGAAAAATAATATGTGACGAAAATAACGGACTGATAATGAATTCAAGTTAAAACATACCTGAAAGAGTTGTACTAACTTATAATACGTGACGAAAATAGCGGACTGATAATGAATTCGGGTTAAAACATATCTGAAAGAGTTTTCCTAACTTATAATGAAGGATTAAGGTGATAGATGACAAATAAAAGTAATTTATTTAAGTCAAAATAAATCTTTTAGCCAGAAAATAATATACGTGGCGAAAATAGCATACTAGTAATGAATTCAAGTTAAAAGTACGTGCCTGAAAGAAAGAAATGTACTAACTTATAAAGACATGTAACATAAGTAATATTGAATGTTTTAGATAAAGCAACAACGTTACAATAGTCATAACTATTATTTAATGAATGAAATTCATTAAATAAGGAGTAGACAATTTTATGATTTTGAATAAAATTCAATGAACTATAAAGAATGTATTTAAAAACTAACGTTAGATCACGTGTTACTAACATTTATGAATGTATTTTTTTTTTTCAATGCTATGGGACATAATTACGTTTTTTTTCAATTAATTATAATAATGAAGGATTAAGGTGATAGACGACAAATAAAAATAATTTATTTAAGTTAAAATGAAACTTTTTAGCCGAAAAATAATATATGTGGTGGAAATAGCGGACTGGTAATGAATTCGAGTTAAAAGATATGTGAAAGTGTCGTACTAACTTATAATGAAGGATTAAAGTGATAGATGATGAATAAAAGTAATTTATTTAAGTTAAAATCAAACTTTTAGCCAAAAAATAATATACGTGACGGAAATAGCTGACTGAAAATGAATTCGAGATAAAACATACCTGAAAGAGTTGTATTAACTTATAATGAATGATTAAGGTGATAGATGACAAATAAAAATAATTTATTTAAGTCAAAATGAACTTTTAGCCGTAAAATAATATACGTGACGAAAATAGCAGACTGGTAATGAATTCGAGTTAAAACATATCTGAAAGAGTTGTCCTAACTTATAATGAAGGATTAAGGTGATAGATGACAAATAAAAGTAATTTATTTAAGTCAAAGTGAATCTTTTAGTCAAAAAATAATATACGTGGCAAAAATAGCAGACTAGTAATGAATTCGAGTTAAAACGTACGTACCTGAAAGAAATGTACTAACTTATAAATACATGTGACATAAGTAATATTGAATGTTTTAGATAAATCAACAACGATAGTCATAACTACCATATCTATATGTCGATAAAGTCCAAATTGTATCATAAAATGTGTCAGAAATTCAAATATAAATTAGAAGTAACACATTGAATGAGTATAAATGAGATAAGTATTATATAAAAAAACGCTCATAAATTTATTCTCTCTATTTTTGGGTTGAAGATGATATCAAGATTTCTAATATTTGAATTCACTCATGACTCCCAAGTGATATGGAATAAAGAGTCACTGTGGATAATACCAAAAGCTTATGTGTTGATGTCATCATATTCTTTGGGCTGATAAAATGAGACAAGTGTTGCCACATAGACATGCTTTGCATGACGGAGTTTCCTCCCATTCATACACCTAGTTAAGGAGGAGTTACTCGTCATTGGTGGGCATGCATGGAAATTTCTTCACATGATGCCAAAATGCTTGAACTGAAATCAGGTGTGTTTCTACCTGAGAGTGAGACCTCTCTCTCGTTGTTTTTCTCCACATTGTTTAAACGTAAACACATTTAGGGATAGGTGTTGGATGGGTTGGAATGACACTAAATGAATTGTGAAGGAATGGCATGGAGAAGATGGAGGACCGGATTCAAAGGTTGTCTAGCTGAGATTTCAATGAAATTGTTGAAATCAAGTTTGAATTGAAATCTATATTATATTAGATAAAACAAATGAGTAAAAAAACAATATATAAAAAGAATTCAAAAATATATTATTTTAAAACTTTGAGTTAAGAATGATATTATGATATTTTATATGAATTTATTCATCACTTATTAATGTGGAATCTCCCCTTCTTTCTCAACAATTTAAAATTTTGATAATAGAATTGCATGCATTCGAGTCTAAAATTGTCTTAACTTTAGTACTTCAAAAATCAAAGAACACATTCAACAACACATTACATGAAGATGGTAGAGAAAAGTCACAAATTTTATTATATAAATAAGTGTATAATTCTTCTTATAAATTAATTTTTTTTAGAATGAATTAGATTTAAAATTCCTTAATATGTTGCATTAAAACTTTTTTTAATGTAATTTATTTGATCTTATCACGTTAATATTAGAATACCTTACAAATACAATTCTTCCAATTAAAAAATATGTTAAAGATCTTATATTTATTAAAATAAATTATATTATATTATAATTTTTTATCAGTATTATATAATCACTATACAAGAAAAAATATTTTAACATAGGCTATTTAGTAAAGGTTAATATAATTCTAGGAATTGATTTAATTAACTAAGGTTTTTTAATATTCTTTAAGTTACAAAACCTTTGTTAAATTTCAAAGGTTTATTTTAAAACCTTAGCAAAATAATGAAGATTTTTTTAAACTTAATTAAATTTAAAAGATTTTTTTGGAAATTTCAAAAAACACATAACACGTCCCACAGGGACGATTTTGTGGAAAAAATTACAACCAGGATAAATGACTTAATATAGATTTTAACTCTGAATAATAAAAAAATAAACTCTATTAAAACTATTTTTGTAACGTATATTATATAAATGAATAAAAAACTCTTCTTACAAACTAATTAATTTTATGAGATTGAAATAAGTTTAAAATTAATTTATTAAATCTCATTAATTAATTTTATGAGATTGAATTAAAAATTTAAAGCTAATCTTAATAATTATTAAATCTCATTAATGATTATTACTTGATTCAGAAATGGAAGATTAAAGCAAAGTTTTGTGTTGAAATATATATACCTACCTTATTTTAACGTACGATATACATTTAAAAATATAGGTAAATATTGAATATAATGTTATAAATTAACGAATGTTTTATTCATATAAAATTTGAAAATTTCACGATTCTCAATAGCTGATTTGTCAAATCCATGTCACAGGCAAAGTGTAATCATCTAGTATTTAAATAACTAAATCTCAAACTATATTTAAATAATTATTTTATTAAGAAAAATTTCAAACTATTTTCTCTAAAATAAATAGGTGTACCCTTATAAATCTTTGCGAAGTTTCACTAACATATACCTAGTTCTACTCGTTTGTTAACGTGTGTGCTCCGTGTTTATTATTAAAACAAAGAACTACAAAAATAAATAAAATATAAAATATATATATATATATATATATATATATATAAACTCGTTTGTTAACGTGTGTGCCCCGTGTTTATTATTAAAACAAAGAACTACAAATATATATATATATATATATATATAATCAATATTAAAAGTATTTTTTAAAAGATAATTAAAAGTTAATTGGTAATCATACTATTTACTAAGCAGGTATAAAAAAGTATTCACGTATACGGTAGGGAAGCTATGAAAAAACATTATTATTACAAGAATATTTATTTACAACTATACGTTAAATTACAATTATAGGTTTACTGAGTTAAAGATCACATTGTGAAAAAAATAAAGATCACATTCTGTTAAAAATTAAAAGTCACACACTATATTACAAGAAAATTATAAACTCAAGTTAAAAAATAAAAAAATAAGTAATTTTTATGTTAATTAAATTAAATATTATTTTAGAAAATAAAAAATTATTGGTAATTGAACTTGATATTTAATGATCTTTCATATAAAATATTTGATGGAGATAGTTGTTATTTACCACTGACCTGTTTGTGACTTTGGCACAGTGTTTGGGATAGAATTACTTTTAGAAACAATCAGAGTTTTATTGAATAACTAAAGCTGCAAAAGAATGATAATGAATTATGACTCTTTTCATACAGTAACGACAAAGTCGTGGGTGGGGGTAGAAGAATTTTGTTCATCTTAGGAACCACACATGCAAACAACTTCAGCTTCTCCATTACTACCTTATAGACCATACTTGCAATACTCAAAGGACAACAACTTTCACCCTATTGCACCAATTATTTAACCACAAACTTTTCTTTTCACCTTTCAATTTTTATGAGTCTTTATCTTGTGCATTTCATCAAATATATCTTTAACCCCTTCAAGTAAAATTTAATTTAATTTTAAAAATCTTCTAATTAAAAATTAATTTTAAATATTTTAATTGTTATAATAATTTAAATTTTTGTGTCAAGATTATCTATAGAGAAAATTTGTTCTATGCTATTGAACTTGTCTTACCCTTTCATAAAATAAAATAAAATACATTAAAATGATAAAATAACTGACAAAATAACATTACCATATGATATATTATACGGTACACAAACAAACTTAAATGATATCATAACATTTGATAAATCATATTAAGTTTATATTTTAACTTTATTTCAAAATGTAGTTTCATAAATCATTACAGGTTCTGTAACCCTGGCGTTATTTTCTTTGAACTTTAAATTGTATATTTTATTTGCACAAATATTGTTTCACTTTTTTACATATAACTTAAAATAATTATTATAAAATTGATTCCTGAACCTAAAAAAAGGGTAGTACACGCAGTTCATTGTTAATTAAGTTTTTATTTTTTTAAAATTAATTTATCCGTAATCACTCACAGATTAATCTATTGATAAAATTATCCGCAAACGAAAAAAATATGACAACAATTGTTACACTACAGTTTCTAACGATTTTTTTTCCATTAATAATAGCCCATTACTAAGAACTTTTTACAGTACGCAAAAACTTTTACTCAAACTTTCCTTGTAGTGGTTTCTTGGCAATAATGATAGAGAGCAGGCTGAAGAAGTCAGAAATGAAAAATTTCAGAAGATGTATCACGTGTGGTTCAACAAATAAATTAATAAAAGTTGTAGATTTTTATTCCTTTGTGAAACTACAAAAGTAAATAAATGGAGTCAAAATATTAAGATAATTGATTATGTATTTTAACATAATCTATTCTTTTTTTTCTCACAACAAAATTTACTTAAAAAATGTTTATATATTTGATTATATAAACATATGTAATGTTTGTATAATATATATATATATATATATATATATATTATTTTTTATTTTTTGTTACTATTTTTTATTTTATTTAAAGTTTCCTATATATTTATATTTAATCTATTTATCTTAATCTAAGTATTTTTATTTTTCTATTTTTTATATTGTTAGAGATGTCACATCCAATAAAGATAAGGACATAGTATATTAAAGATAAGGACATAGTATATAAATGAGTACAAATTTTATATTATAAGCAGATAAAGTTAACTTAGGCTTAAAGTGTACTTATTTAAAGTTTATTTTAGCGAGTGTTTGTTGGATTTATCATGTCACCCGTTATCGGACTAGACATAATATATATAGTCTTACAAGTTGAAATGTGTTAACGTGAGAGGAGTGTGTTGGAGATCCCACATCAACTTGAGATAATGACATTTCATAGTATATAGGTAGTTGCAAAACTTATCTTCTAAGTCGATTTTATAAGGTTGAGATAAGTTTAAAATTTCCTTCTTAACATATATATCAACAACTATTTCATGTCTCTCTATTTGTTTCCCTCAACCAAAAAGAGAATTAATGTTCAATCTCTTTATGTAATTAATTTAATTGGTTGCAGTAAGAGTCTCAAATTGCAAGTTTTTAAAGTTAAAATAACTTCTTGCCATGTTTATCGAATTGGTGAGAGTGGTGTCTATGTTTTTATGAATTTTTATGAGTGAACCTATATTAAATAGTAAAAGTAAGAAAAATATCTAAATTGTTAAATCTAATTCATAATTATCTAAATTTATATTATTTTTAACTCTATTAAAGTGGATTTATCTTAAATCTAAATCCATATTTTTGAATTTTAAGTCAAATCCATTTAATTGGATTTAGATTAGATATGGATTGAATATATTTTTGAATTATCCAAAATAAATTTTGGGTTGGTCCTAGTCATGGTTGAGCCAGTCAACCGGGACCCATGTCAAGCTAAATCAATCCTAGCCCAAGTCTAGCCGATTTGATTTGAGCCTAGGTTGAGCCACGTAATCTTGGGCTAAGGTTGAGCCACGTTGACACGGACCACAACCAAGCCACGTAAGCCCAAACCAAGGTTGATATCATTTGACTTGGACCTAGGTCGAGCTTAGTCCCTCAGGCCTATGTCAAGTCAATCCAGACCCAACCAAGTCAAACCGAGTCCGTCTGGCCATGTTGAGTCAAGTCAGTCTGAGCCCAGGTTGAGCTAAGTTGGCCTAGTCAAACCAGGCCTGGGTCTACTCGAGTTTGCCTAATACCGGGTTGATCTGAGTCCACCTAGTACCCAATCAGCCCAAGTCGGTTCATGCGCAGGTAAAGTCGAGTCGGCTCGGGTCTATGCCGAACAAAGTGGGCTCGAGCCTAAGTCGAGTCGAATGGGGTCGGGCCCATGTCAAACTGAGTTTGCCTTATCACATGTCGAGTTGATTCGTTCCAGGCTTCGATCGAGCCGAGTTAGTCCAAGCCCATGTTGAGCTTAATCGACCCTAGCCAATGTCGAGTCGATTCGGCCTAGGTCCATGTCGAGCAAGGTTGACCCGAGTTCATATCGAGTTGATTTGACCTAGGCCCAAGTTGAGTTGAGTAAGTCGGGGCCCATGTTGAGCTAGGTTGGCCTAAGCCGATATCGAGCTGATTCGATCTGAGTCCAGGTCGAGCTTATTCGGCCCAGGCCCAGGCCCAGGTTGAGTCGAGTAAGCTCAGACCCATGTCGAGTCGAGCTTATTCGGCCCGAGCATAGGTTGAGCCAAGTCACATCGAGCCCAGTTTGAGCAAGGTCGGTTTGGGCCCATGTCGGGCCAGGTCGGTCTGGGCCCAGGTTGAGCTGAGTCGACCTGACCTTAGGTCGAGTTGAGTGGTCCCAGCTCCAGGTTGAGCTAAGTCGGCCCGAGTCTAGGTCTAACCATGTTTTCTCGGATGAAGGTTGAGCCGAGTTGGCCCTCTCCTTGGTCGAGCTGAGTTAGCCTGGGTCCATGTCAGGTTGATTCAACCTCGGCCAGGTCGAGACGAGTCGACATAGGACAGATCGAGGCGAGTCGACCTAGGCCAGGTCTAGGCGAGTCGTCTTTGGGCCTAGGTTCAGCTGAGTCAGCTTTGACTAATATCGAGTTGAGTAGGCCCGTGCTCAAGATGAGCTAAGTTGGGCCCATATCGAGTCAATTCGGCCTGGGCCCATATCGACCCGAGTCAACCTAGATCCAGGTCAAGTTGAGTCGACCTTGTACCAATTTGAGCGTAGTTAGCCCAGGTCCAGGTCAAGCCGAGTCGACTCAGGTTCAGGTCGAGTTGAGTTGGCACAGGTCCATATTAAACCAAATCGTCCTCAACCCAGATCGAGCCAAGTGAATCCATGTGTTACAAAGTGAATTTAATCTATTTTAAATAAAATTAAAAAAATTCAAATAAATTTGATTTAGTTAAAATAGATTTTTGTTTTAGATTCAATAATGGACGTGGATTAACGTAGATTGGATCTTAAAAATCCAATACATAAACAACACTTATTAAATAGGAGCGAGAGAAATGACTTCTTTTATATGTAACTATAACAGTTGGAGGTTGAATCAACCAATCTGAAAAATACTCTCAGCAAAACACAAATCTATATTAATTAAGGGTGGGCAAAAAATTCAAATTACAAAATCCAATTCATAATGATCCAAATCCATATTAGTTTTAATCCATTTAAATAGATTTATCTTAAATCCAAATCCATATTTTTGGATTTTAAATTCAATCCATTTAATTGAATATGGATTAGATATGAATTGGATACATTTTTGGATTATCCAAATTGCATTTTGGGTTGGTTTTGACTTCGCTCGATCCAAGTTGAGCCAAGACAATCTGGGCCGATGTCCAGCAGAGCAGGCCCGAACCGATGTCGAGTCGTTCGGGCCCGGGTCGTTGTAAAGTGTCCGGGCTCGGGACGATGTTGAGTCGTCCGGGTCGAGGCCGATTTCGAGCAGAGTGGGCCCGGGTCGATGTCGAGTCAAGCGGACCCAGGCCGATGTCAATCGAGCGGGCTCGGGTCGTTGTCACAGACCCAGACTGATGTTGAGTCGTTGGGGCCCGAGCCGTTGTCACGAACTCAGACTGATGTTAAGTCGTACGAGCCCGGGCCGATCTCGAGTCGTGTGGGCCAGGGCTGATCTTGAGTCATGTGGGCCCGGACCAGTGTCGAGTCGTACGGGCTCGAGTAGATGTCGAGTCGTACACGGCCGGGCCGATGCCGAGTCGTACTGGGTCAAGCCAATCTCGAGTCGTACGGGCCCGAGCTGATCTCGAGTCGTACGGAACCGAGCCGATTTCGAGTCGTACAGGCACAGACCGATGTCGAGTCGTACAGGCCCGGGCCGATGCCGAGTCGTACGATCCCGAGCCGATGTCAAGTCGTTCGGGCCCGGGCTGATGTCGAGTCGTGCGGGCCCGGGCCGATGTCGAGTCGTACGGGCCTTGATTGATGTCGAGTCGTATGGGCCTTGATCGATGTCGAGTCGTACGGGCCTTGATCGATGTCGAGTCGTACGAGCCCGAGTAGATGACGAGTCGTACGGGGTAAGGCTGATGTCGAGTCGTACGGGCCCGGACCGATGTCGAGTTGTACTCGCCCGGACCGATGTCGAGTTGTACTCGCCGGGACCGATGTCGAGTCGTACGGGCTCGAGCCGATGTCGAGTCTTACGGGCCCGGGCCGAAATCGAGTCGTACGGGTCTGAGCCAAAGTCGAGTCGTACGGACCCGGACTGTTGTCGAGTCGTACGGGCCCAGACTGATGTCGAGTCGTACGGGCCCATGCCTGATGTCTTGTCGTCTGGGCTCGGGCCTTGTCGAGCCAAGAGGGCCCGATCGTTGTCGAGTCGTCCGGGCTTGGGTCGATTTTGGGTCGTCTTGGGCCGGGCCGATGTCGAGTCATTCGAGACCGAGCCGATGTCGAGTCGTTCGGACTCAGGATGTCGAGTGGTTTGGGCCCGGGTCAATGTTGAACCGAGGTGGTCCGCGTCGATCCGCGTCCAAGTTGAGTCAGATTAGGCCGAGTTCGAGCCAAGTTAGTTTGTGTCCATATCAAAATGGATTTAATGTATTTAACAAAGTGGATTTAATCTAATTAAGAAAGTGAATTTAATCTAGATTTAATCCACTTTAAATAGATTTACGAAAAATCCAAATAAATTTGATCTAGTTAAAATGGATATGGATTTTAAATCCAATCCATTTATTTGGATTTGGATTGGATCTAGATTGGATTTTGAAAAATTCAATACCACTCCTAATATTAATCTTGTATATGCTAATTCTTCTTAGGTATAGCTGAATTAGAATGCAAATTTTTAATTTTCTTCTACTTAAAGAAGGTGGAATAGAAGTATAATTGTAATGTGGTTACTGTTGTAAAACGAAGTAGATATTGCAAAATATCTTAAAAACAATTGTGAACCCACGTGCCTAGAGTTGCGGAAGATTTTGGAGGAAGTTGATTGAAGATGTCAAATGTTGTTATGAGTGCAAC